>Ga0209058_1000041_pt1 | contig 89005 bp, 91 predicted proteins | sample GraSoiAngelo_147_FD_185904 | JGI IMG/M metagenome (GOLD analysis project Ga0209058, IMG submission 185904) | Grasslands soil microbial communities from the Angelo Coastal Reserve, California, USA - 14_1009_05_40cm (SPAdes) (version 2) | ecosystem: Environmental > Terrestrial > Soil > Grasslands ... | reverse complement strand
GGCTAGCGAGGCGGCTTCTATGATTCTCCGCATCGACGATGTTATCGCTTCGAAGGGCGTGGACAAGGGTGCTGGGGCGGGCGGCGGGAAGGATTTCAAACCGCCGGGTGGCGGGGACGAAGACTTCTAAACCGTCATAGACCAGTTTCACGTCTCAAACGGCCAGGGTCCGTACCTGGTCGTTTTTTTCGGGGTCGTTTTCTTCTGGCCGGGAGAATGGGCGAGTTCCGAGGACAGGGGCTTGTTGCGGGCGAGTCTGGAGCTTTGGGATGATGAGCATCGTTCGCATTTTCGTTCGGGCCGTCAGGGCGACCGTTGATAGTCGTTGACAGATTGCGATTCAGGGCTGGTTTTATGCGATTTCAGGCTAAGGACATGGTTCACTGTAGCTTTGGCTAGGATGCGGTGGAGCTCAAAAGTTTTTTCCGAATACTGTTGATTATCAAAGGTGGAGTCCAGATGGAGAAGACTCGGATATACTTGGGTGACGCGGCCGACTTTAATACACGGCTTTCCCCATGCTCCGAATACCCCTTGATGAACGAGTCAACGAAGTTGGCCAAGTCCCGGCTGTACGTGAGCCAGTAATGGCCGGAGTAGTAGAGAAACTCGGCGGCGTCCCATGAGACATCTCCCCTAAACCTTCCCTGTTCAAGGTCGACAAGGGTAGCATTGCCCCTCCGGTCCACGATGAAGTTCTCCGGTTTCGTGTCTCCCAATGCGACGTCCTGCTCATGAGCTCCTGCGACCAGGACCCCTGCGTTGTAGGCAGCATCTCTCTCCCTCTGGCCCGCCTGGGGGAAACCAGCAAAGGAGCCGAGAAAGCTGGACAGCTGGTCGCCCAGGACATGTGTGAAGAGCACGATTCTATTCCGAGTGTCAGCACCAAGTATCTTTGGAACTGCTAGGCCTCGACGGTAGAGCAGGTCGTTGAAGTAATACTCCGCCTCCATCCTTCTCCTCCCGGAGATCGAGAAACGGACGCTGCCAATCCCATACAGGCTAAGCGTCACCCATTTCAAAGAAACCCAGTTCGTATACCTTTTCGCGACGAACCGCTCATTGTCTACCTTGACAAGAAACACATCATTAACGAAGCTTCCCATTCGCCTTATGGAGACCCGGCCACCGTCCCGAACTGTCCGCACCAGTCTTAGAACGGCTTCAGTCTCCTCAGACACCTAACCAGACGCTCCGAAACTCCTAGTAGGACATGCTGCAACCACCCTCCTAAATAGCATCAACTCAGAAAAAAAGAAACCTTTGAGCGGGAGATGCCCTCAACACCGAACACCCGCAGCCTCGTTATCTACGTCGCAACCACGTACCTGCTCTTCCTAGTTGGAACGCTGGCTGTCCTCGTCTATGTCCTGCCATTGCTGCCAGGAAGGTTTGTGCACATCGCAGACAAAGGGCTGTTCATAATAGAGCTCGGATGAGTCTTGACTGTACTCGTGTCCCTGATCGCGATTCCCCTGGGGTTTCGCGTACATGTACTTTTTTGGAGGCGTAGTATCGCTGCGCGCGATGAAGCTGTACCTCTATCTGACCAGGGAAAGGCACCTGGCGCTACCTGGAAAGACTGCGAGCCCGCCCGGAACTAGCACAGCTCCACAGTTGAAATTGTGACGTCAAGTTCTCTATCTCCTGCTCATACTAGCCGTAGCTGTGTCGTTTGCTTTCTACCTTGCAAAGAAGCGCGAGCCACTAATAACTCCATTTGGTCAAGCATCTGACGCTGCGGCACCACTAACGAGAGACTTTGTGACCCTGACAATGTGGGCCTCACTAATGGTGGCAATCGTTTCGCTTGCGCTCCCTTATTTCGGCGGGCTGCGGCTCAGAAGCATAGACGCGGGTCCATTCCATACTACAATACTCACTTCTCTAGCAGAGTTCGCTGGAGGAATCTCGCTCGTCTACGCACTTCTCACAAGGCCCGGGCTGGAGAATATTGTGTTCTAAACATCTCTATTTCTTGGATTGCGTTGGTCATTCGCGACGGGCTGCAACCTCGGAGCTGAACCGGGGAATAGAATGATTTTGCAAGTGTCCTCCGCGAGGACTGACTCCCGACTGCTTTCGTCCAAAATCTGGCGCGAGAGAACCCCTCTGGCAAACTGGTCAAGATTCGACTGGAAGAGAGTTTGACTTCTCCGCTCCACGGACAACCATGCGATAACGCGTGATAAACTGGCTTCAGCCAGAAACATAGAACGCCGATTTACAGAGACGAAATACTGTTTTTATACAGTGTACGGTCAAATTGCTGGCGCAAAGCGCTTGGATAGAGTTCCCACAGGGATCAAAGGGCTTGATGAGCTTCTGGGAGGAGGATTCCCCGAGGGAAGATGCATTCTCATCGTTGGAAGTCCCGGATCTGGAAAGACGACTTTTGCGGTGCAATACCTCGCGAATGGTGCCTTGCACGGGGATGCAGGACTCTACGTGACGCTTGACGAGCATCCAGAGCACATCAAGCAGAATATGAAAGGGTACAACTGGGACTTGGACGACCTCGAGAAAAAAGGAAAACTGCTAGTCATGGATGCAAGCCAGTTGCGACGGGCAAGACCCAAGGAGCAAGGACCTCATCCAATGTTCGCTTCAGCCACGACTGAAGGCGTTGGTTTCCCGGAGCTCTTGAAAACGATTTCAAAGGTCATCGAGGGAGAAAACATTCGACGAGTTGCCCTAGACCCGGTCACCTCGCTAATGCTACGCTATTCTGAAGAGTTGAAGAGGAGAAGAGCGACTGTGGCGTTCTTTGATACTCTTGCAGATTCGGGTTGCACGTCTTTGGTAACTAGCGAGCTGAAGACGTCACTAATGGATCGTCGGTTCCAGCTTGAGGAATTCCTCTCTCACGGAGTCGTATTGTTGCACACTCTTATGCACGAGGGCAATGTCGTGCGAGCAGTGCAGGTTGAAAAGATGCGGGGAATCCCCCACGACACACAGATCCGGCCCTACCAGTTCGGACCCTCAGGATTGGAAGTCTTCCCGAGAGACAAAGTGTTCTAGGAAATTACTTTCTGGGCTTCTTTGAATAGAAGATGATCCCTCTTCCCTCCTCAATAGTATAGATAACCCAGCCCTGCTGAAACCGACGCGCTCTTAGTTTGGAGATGCGCATCCTGCTCTTTCGCACACCACGTTCCTCGAATGCTTCCATCTGAACTACGCAGTCGGCCATGTCCTGGAGACGACGTTGCACGGTTCCTTCGATGCTGGGTCCCAATGTGAAGAAGGCCTTGCCGCCCAATCCTCGCACTTTCGCCCCCACAGATTGAACGAATGAAATGAGGCTCTCGGGTTTTGTCTTCGAAGCCAGGGGAGTTAGGGAGTCGAAGAAGAGGCTGCCTTCTTTGAAAGAGTCCGTCTGTAGCGACGTGGATATTTTCATGCCTAGATTGGTCAGGTCGCCAAGTGACGGAACGAAAAACTTCTCTCGCGATTCCTGTCCAGCCTCTGACGAGTAACCATCGACGAACGTCAGGAGTCCATTCGTCTCGTACCCCGAGACGTCCAATCCCATCGACTTCATTCCCTCTCGAATATTCGTAGGAAAATCTCCAGTTGCCACGAAAATGCAATGCCTTCCCTTCTTAAGGTCCTCAAACATCAGTTCTTCTGATAGGATTGTTTTTCCTGAGCCAGTATTACCCTCAACGGTGACGAGACTTCCTCCGTCAAGCTCCCCATTGGTCAATGTGTTGAAATAGTCGAAGGGAACGAGATAGCTTTTCGACCTCCTTCTTCTACCGTAGTAGACGACGCCCAAAGCAGCGGCCCCAGTTACACCCACAGCATACGGAATCAGGTTCAGAGTTTCAGGTGAGAACAAGTTGGGAGTACGGGAGAGTTGGAAGAAGTTCGCTGGCCCACGAAAGCTGAAGGCGCGGTTATTCTGGATGTCGAAAATGTCGATGAATACCTGATAGATTCCCGCCGTAGCATTTGACGGGTAAGGCCAACTAGTTGTATACAAGTAGGGAGGTAGCGCGCTTGGCAGGACGGGAAGCGGGGTCATCGTAAGGTTTGTTTCTCCTCTAACAGGGCGAAGGAGAGGATCAACTAGCGTGAGGTTCACACGCGATATGTCAAGAAAGCCTAGCATCGAGTCAACGCTGGTCTGAATCGTAATCAAGTCAGTGGAGTTCAGGTTGAAGCTCGTAACAGGGTTGAGATGTTTGTCAAGTATGGCTACGGGTCCGGACCTCTGATCCAGAGTGATGTACCCGAAAAGGGGCAACGTGACAAATGAGGGGGTTGCACTTGAGTCGTAATAGAGTTTGATACCAACACCTTTTGGTATAGGCGAAGCAAGTTGCATCGAGATAGAGACGTGCGCACCCAAGCCTAAGGTCTGGCTCGGTATGGAATATGTGAAGTTGAGAGGCTGGAGCCTCGTAGAGTCTATTGGATGACTCTGAACTGATGTGACGTTAATGTAGAAGCCGGTCTGGCCGGCAAGCTTTTCGAGAAAAGAGCCCACAAGCGAGACTCCCGGAAGGGTAACGTTGGAGGTGAGGTAGAGGGAGAAAACCATCGAGCCAGAAATCGTTGCAGTCTGGGTGAATAAGAATTGCGAGAGGTCGAATTCTATCCGGGGCTGAGAAGTCTGCGTGAGGTTTGCTATAGTCGGAAGCCCTGGCTTCGGAACGCTCGGAAGAAGGAATTTCGATGAGGTCAGATAGAATGTCCGTTGAGTCGGCCCGATGTCTGAATTCACCAATGGCAGCGCTGAAGGTACAAGCGTCAGCAGCAGAAGCGCGATTGGGAGGAGGGCCCTCAGTCCCATTCTCTTCATGGAAGAAGAGGCGTCTTGGGTTAAAAGGCTCTTGGAAGGAGCACGATAAACGGTGAGAGGAATGGTGGGTAGCGAGCTCGGCCGGGCTAGGCTTTGCCTATGCGGAACACGGATGTTCCGCAGTTGGGGCAGACGCCTTTGATAGCCGGCTTGCCGTTCTTGAGCGTGACGTTCTGGGGGTTCTTGATTTCCACGCTTGTTTTGCATTTGACGCAGTATGCTTGTGGCATATCGTTCACATCTGAGGGGCACGAGGGAAAGTAGTAGTATTTAGCACTCACGTAGGCGCTCAGAAGGGGACTTCATGAAGGGGTTCTGGACGACTGGCTCTGAGCTTAAAGCGCGCCAAAATGGCTGGAATCAGCCTAGTTGACGAAGTTCACTTGATAATGACACTTTTCCTCCCAAAATAGCCGAGAGTAGAGAGATGGGGGGGTACTACAGAAGAACTGGTGAAGGGACCATTGCACTCAGAACCTCGCGAGAAGTCTCTCATACAAGTCCTTCAACAGACGCTTCGTAGAGTAGTTCTGTAGCTTTTGGGCCCATTCTTGCTCGAGAACATCCTTCATGGAGGGTGTTCTCAGCTTGTCGAGTAGGAGGTCCTTGCTAGCTCTCATTAGCCCGCCGGCCATCTCTGAGAAGGTTTCAAAGGACGGGGGCGAGGGTGATTCGCCTCTAAGGATCGAAGCCTTTCTCAGCTCATTGTAGAACCGTAGGGTCGCTTTGACCGACTTATCGATTTGCTCGTCTATCTTATCGTTGAAGTCGTAAAGTACCATTGCCGCTCAAACTCTAGGATTCCTTCTGAGACTGCCCGAATCCTTCCTAGCTCGGCTCGAGGGCATTCGAGCGTAAAAATGGTTTGGGAAGGAGCCTAAGGACCCGATCCTCCGTGGTCAAACGAGAATCATGGTCTTCACGGCCTCGGCTGATGAGCTGGCAAAGTCAAGAGCTTCAAGGGTCTCCTTTAGCTGGAATCGATGTGTGATGAGAGGCCTAAGGTCGATCTTCCTCAGGGTGAGCAAGCTCAGAGTCGCTCGTATTTCCGCCTCCGTGCAGGAATAGCTTGTGATGATTGACTTTTGATCGGCGAAGAACGTGTTGATGGCAAGAGGAAGAGTTGAGCCCTTTGGAGGTGCTCCGAAAAGGAGCACCTTCCCTCCCTTGCGCACCGCCGAGACAGCTTGTGAAAGGGCTTGTGGGTTTCCGGTTGACACTATTGCGAAGTCTGCCCCATCGCCGGTTTCGGCCTTCACCCCTTTCGCGACGTCTTCCTCGGCCGGGTTGAAGGTTCTCTGGGCACCCATACTCTTCGCGGCATCCAGCCTGACCTTCCGGACGTCGCTGCCGAATAGGGGTCCAGTGCCGATGCTACGAAGGAGCTGGATATGGGTCAGCCCTACCGGACCAAGACCCGCGATTAGCACACTATCACCTCGATGCGGTCTAGCAACATTCAGCGCTCTTAGGCAACACGCGGTCGGCTCTAGAAGCGCTGCCTCCTCGAAACTCACCGAGTCTGGAAGCTTAGTCACGGCTCCCCTTGTGACGTTGTACTCAGGCACACGGAAGTACTCTGCCAGTCCGCATGGGTCGAAGTTTGTCTTCTTGAAGGAGTCGCACATTGTATGGTCACCGCGCTGGCAGAGATGACAGCCGTAGCATGGAACGTGATGGTGAGGGACGACCCGGTCGCCCTTGGTGAAGCCACGGACTTCTTCGCCGACCTGTTCTATCTGTCCGCTGACTTCGTGGCCGAGGATTCCTCCCGGCCCGTAGCCTCCGTGGATTTTCTCGAGATCGGTGCCACATATTCCAGCTGCTTTCAGTCTGACGAGCACATCTCCCAGGCCTACTTTGGGCGGAGGGAGATTCTCGAGAACAACTCCCCCATGTTCCTTGAGGAGGCAGGCAAGCATGGGTTTACGCCAAGGTCCAGTCAGGATTTAACCGGATGGTCAATGTCCTTCCCGTGTTCAAAAAGTGGGTCTAGATTGATTACCCCCTCCCCGTCTCTATATGGTCTCTACGAAGGACAGTGTCAGTTTTTCATGAGTTTTGTGCGCTTTTGTAGCGGTTTTTCGGGGGGGGTTTTTTTGACAAGTCAGGGAATAACGCCGATCGGGGGGGCATTCCATGGAAGCCGGCCGGCGGCTTCTCAGAAATGCTTGGAGGAATCTTAAATATAACATATGTCATGCCGCAGAAATTGAGCATAACGTATGTCATACAAGCATCCCGAAACGCTCGTGGACACAAGGTGGGTCCAAGACCACCTCAACGATCCAAAAATGCGCATAGTGGAAGTCGACTACGATCCGAACGTGAACTATAGCCTCGGCCATATACCGGGTGCGGTCTTGTTTGACTGGAGGAGAGACCTCAACAGCCCAGTTCAACGAGATATACTCACTAAAGCACAGCTGGAGGAGCTCCTCGGCCGGGTCGGCGTGACCCCTGATACGAAGCTAGTCCTGTATGGCGATTTCAACAACTGGTTCGCAGCCTACGCCTTCTGGGACCTCCAATACTACGGCGTAAAGAATGTGGTTCTGATGAATGGTGGAAGGAAGAAGTGGATAGACGAGGACAGACCACTCACTAAGGACGTCTCGGAGTACACTCCCTCCCATTTTTTGGCCTCACTACCCGACGAGAGCATTAGAGCATACTTGAGGCAAACATTCGATTGGTATACTTCACCGAAGCACAAGTTCGTCGACGTTCGCAGCCCCAAAGAATTCACAGGAGAGGTTCTAGCACCTCCCGAATACCCAACAGAGCACGCACAACGCGGAGGCCACATTCCAGACGCGGTAAACATTCCATGGTCCCAAGCCGTCAAGGAAGATGGCACTTTCAAGTCCTACGATGATATCAAGAGACTCTACGAGAACCAAGGCGTTACTCCCGACAAGGAAGTCGTTGCGTACTGCCGCATCGGCGAACGGTCCTCCTTCACATGGTTCGTGTTGAAGTACCTGCTCGGCTATCCGAACGTACGCAACTATGACGGGTCGTGGACTGAGTGGGGTAACATGGTTCGCAACCCAATCGAAAAGACGACTCAACCAAAGCCGATTGTCCAACCTGTGGCTGTCTGAGCAAGAAAGCGAACCGTCCTTCCTGACTTCTCCCTCTTTTCATTCAGAATCCCAAGCGCCGGTCTTCTTCACGATGAAGTGGAACAAGCCGCCTTCGTTTCGCCAATCTACCAAGGATTGGCCCGACCGGTCTGCCCAGCGCACCATCTCGACATAAGCTGTCGGGTCGTCTGACACGATGTGGACCACATCGCCCGTGGGAATGGACAGAACTAGGTCATCTAGCCTCACTAGAACTACTGCACACTCAACCCCAATCTCAACCAGCTCATGGTCTGGGAATGCTTTGAAACACTTGGCTCGATATTGCTTGAGCTTCTGGCGAAGAGTTTCCTCAGCATCGTGGATATTCATCAACAATGCTCTTTCCGCGTCGATATTCTTTGTTTCTAGCCGGGCCACCCAGCCTTCGCCGTACGGTGAATCGTTCAGAATTTTTGGCTTGCTGATGACCAACGCGTTCGTTTCCTTGATTCTCCCTGATATTGGGGAAGGAATGGGTCCTAGGAGTCGTATACTTTCGAGTGTGCCTAGACTATTTCCTCGATGAACGATGGCCCCCGTGGCCTTCAGTCTCGCAGAGGTGAGTTTTCCCGCGATTGCTGAAAGGACGCTTGTCACACCTACGACCGCTTCGTCTTTGGCCAGCCGGACCCAGGTGTTGCTCTCAAGATGGTAGAGCAGGTCATCCGGGAAAGTGCAATGGTCGATCTCCATTTTAGGACTAGCTCCAAAGTGAGCTTGTCTTTGATGTTTGAAACTCTATTTGGCGGGTTCTGTTAACTTATCGTTTGATAAGTAGCTTGCTCTCATCGACTCCGGGGATTACCGTCGTCGTCGGGTTCCTCTTCACTGTTTCACCTGAGAGCGCTTCCGCCTCAGAAGCCTGAATGCTTCATTTTTGCCTGGAACGGTCGAACCTCAACCGCCCCAGAGTAAGCCCATACAGGCCTATCACGGTTTGTTAGCCTACGTCACACCCGTAACTATCCTTTCATGGTGTAGAGACCAGTGGACGGTTCTTGCACGGGTGCCCATTCACGACGACGGAAAGACTACTAGGGACCATACGGGTTAGGGTGTAGAAGTGGGTGAAACCGAAAACCGTCCATCCATCGACAAGTCAACAGAGCCATTTGGCGCAATACATAATAGAGGACCAAGGGACCGAGGCGTTTCTTCCAAGGATCAAGGATAGGTAGTCGCGCGTGCCTCGATTCAAGAGCTCACAGGACATTCTAAGGATAGTGTCCAACAAGGACCAAATTCGAAACATGGGCATTATCGCGCACGTGGACCACGGGAAGACTACGATGACTGACAGTCTCCTTGCCGGTGCAGGGCTTCTCTCACCCTCGCTAGCTGGCACCGCTTTGGCCATGGACTTCATGGAGGAGGAGCAGAAGCGGCAGATGACTATCAAGGCTGCGAATGTCAGTCTTTGGCATGAAGAAGGTGGCACCGCCTATGTTCTCAACCTGATCGACACGCCGGGACACGTTGACTTTTCGGGCAAGGTAACTCGGTCCCTCCGAGCAATTGACGGGGCCGTTGTTGTTGTCGACTCGGTTGAAGAGGTGATGGTTCAAACGGAGACTGTGACACGTCAGGCGTTGGAGGAGCGCGTTCGGCCGGTTCTCTATATCAACAAGATTGACCGGCTCATCAAGGAGCTAAAGCTCACACCCGAACAAATCCAGGAGAGAATCGGGAGAATAATCAAAGACTTCAACGGACTCATCGACCTTTATGGTGAGGCGGAATTCAAGGAGAAATGGAAGGTAAGTTTCGCCAGCAACACGGTCGCCATGGGTTCGGCGAAAGACCGCTGGGGCTTCAACTACGACGTGTCGCAGAAAAGGGGCGTAAAGTTCTCAGACGTAATCAACGGTTATAGCTCTGGAAAAGTTGAGGAGTTGAAGACAGTGATGCCTATCCATGAAGCCATCTTGGGAATGGCTGTGGGTGTCATGCCACCGCCTCATGTCGCACAGAGGTACAGGATACCGAAGATCTGGCATGGAGACCCGAACAGCGATGTTGGCCAGGCTATGATCAAATGCGACGACAATGGCCCGGTGCTGATGTCCGTTACCAACATTGTGGTCGACCCACAGGCGGGTGTTGTCGCGACCGGGCGGCTGTTCTCCGGCACCATTGAGGATGGGGAGCCGATTTACCTGATTAATTCGAACGCCAGCGGGAGAGTGCAACAGGTTGCGATTTACATGGGACCTAACCGGGAGATTGTCGGTCGTCTCAGCGCAGGGAACATACCAGCCCTGCTAGGGCTCGAGAATGTAAAAGCGGGGGAGACTATTTCGTCGGTTAAGCCGTTTGTTCCGTTCGAGGCTGTCCACTATGTCACCGAGCCGGTTGTGACCATTGCTGTGGAGCCTAAGCTTAGCAGAGATCTGCCGAAGCTTGTGGACATTCTTCGAAAGCTCTCACTCGAGGATCCGAATCTCGTAACGACGATTAACGAGGAAACTGGCGAGTACCTAATCTCAGGCATGGGTACTCTTCATCTAGAAATAGCGACCACCCTCATCACAAAGACGGGTCTGGAGATCCAGACATCGAAGCCGATCGTGATTTATCGGGAAGCCATCCGAAGAGCCGCCGGACCTATCGAGGGACGGTCGCCGAACAAGCACAACAAGATCTTCATCGAGGTGGAACCACTTGAAGAGGCGGTGATGGAACTCATCAAGTCCGGGAAGATTAGCGAGTATGGGGACAAAACGGAGATGGCTCGGTCGCTTCGGGAGATTGGCTGGGAAGCAGACGAGGCTAGAGGAGTCTGGAGCATTGACGAACCGTTCAACATGATTGTAGACGTGACAAAAGGAGCACAATACATGCAAGAGGTCAAGGACATGATTCTAGCAGGGTACCGCTGGGGCATCAAAGAAGGGCCAATTGCTTACGAGCAGATTCGAGGCTTGAAGGTCAAGATTACCGACGTTAGTCTGCATGAGGACCCAGTTCACAGGGGTCCGGCGCAAATCATGCCGATGACCCGTCGGTCTATGTTCATCGCGTTCCTCAATGGTCAGCCTACATTGATGGAGCCAGTTCAACGGATTACGACTAAGGTTCCTAACGACCTTCTCGGAGCTGTTACAAGTGTTGTGACGCAGAAGCGGGGGAAGATTGTCTCAATCGACCAAAAGGGCCACTTGGTATATGTTATAGGTGAAGTCCCAACCGTGGAAACCTTCGACCTTTCGGAAGTTATGCGGAGTCAGACGGCCGGTCGAGCGTTTTGGGGCCTGGAGTTTGCCCGATGGTCACCTGTCCCGCAGTCGTTGTTACAGTCTGTTATTGAACAGATTCGAAAGCGCAAAGGATTGTCGCCCGAACCCGCGAAACCCTCAGACTTTGTAGACTAGTCGCTTTCTGGGAAACCTTAGAAACGCCGACCCCTGGCCGAACGGACCAGCGGCCGTGGTCCAGAGCCAGACAGTGTTTTGGCGGGTATTCTGGTCTATGACACCGGCTTCCCAATCCTGATTGAGGAGTGAGCCGGGAACCCGGGTTCGAATCCCGGCGGCCGCACCAAACCAGGCCAAATCGGACACGACACGAACAAAATTTTTGGAAATCGGGTGGCGATTCAGACCTAAAGGATGGTGCGCTCGTACCGCACTGCACTAAGCCGGAGAAACGCAGATCAGTTACTGAGGACGGACTTACCGTGAGAATACCTATGCCTACTTCCAGTTACGGTCGCTGAAGGGTTAAGGGTTGCGAGTCTCGGTTGGTTACTTCGGGAGTCTCTTGCTCTGAAGCGTAGGAGTCTCCTGCTTCACTTCGGACTCGCGTCCATCATCGCCGTCGTTTTAGTTGGCAGAGTAGGATATGACTTCGTAACCGCTTTGACTGTGGCCGGAGGAACGGCCTACATGCTTTTCTTTTCAGTTCTCTTCTTAACACGTGAAGAGAAAGGATGGGTCCAAACTAGAAATGTTGCGAAGGTCGGCATCGCTCTCCTCGTGTCGGGAGCCTCCATTTTCGTCATAGGAACATTCTTGTCACCATTACTCGTCTCCGGCATTATGGGTGAACTGATAACGAGGGTCGCAACATTCATTTTCTTGTCCGGGATTGTCGTTGAACTTCTGTCCGTAGCTGTAGCCTTTAAGCGAAGATAGGGGTGTACTACTCCGACTAAGTTTTTCTGAAAAATGCGCAACAAACAAGCCACGCAGACATTCGTTGCACGTGGGAACAAGGGAGAGGGTTTTCTATCAGCGTCTCTATCAATGAAAGAATTCGTAGGAAATCCTAGTCTTGTGTTTTGGGAAATGATCCTTAGGAGTCTGAGCCGGACTACGAATCGAAAGCCCCTCGGGTTGGAGTTGGTGACTTCTTCATGCACTTAGCTAGAATTCTGTCGTTGTTGGGCTGGTTGATGGTCGCGTTGAGTTTTGTATTGACAACTGCTTTTGTGAGTGGTGAGGCGTTCATTCCATTAGTCCTAGCGGGGGGAGGATTGTTGTATATGGCCAGCATCACGGAGGGTCTTAGGTCGCGTAAGAACTTAGGTCCAGAAGCACTGAAGCTGCTCGCAACTGGCCGATTGCTTCTCGGATTTGGCGTATTAGTGTTGATTCCTACCGGTTCTCTTGGGGTCATAGTTCGAACGGGTTTCACGATACTCTACACGCTTCCGCTTAGTATCGGAGTCATCCTGGTCGTTGCTGGGACAGTATCATGGCTTTGGGGAGTCTTGCTCGGCAGGTCGAGCGCAGCCCCTTCAACTTCCAACAGTGTTCCAGCAGCCAAATAGGAACCTTGAAGCTTCTGGTTTCCAATTGGAACGCGACTGGCTTATTTCGGAAATGGTTGCCTGACACGACGAAATTCTAGTTGGCAGCTCAGAGAGCGTGCGCGGCTTCTTTTTCCCGAGTCCTGAAGAAGTCGCACCAAAGACGTTCAAAGTCCTAGTTGGGTCGTAACGACGACGTTAGGCATTCTCACGTCTGCTACGGGTTCAAATCCTTCCGAGACGTTTAGGGTCAGGGTTGGCGTATGGGATTTGCACTTATAGTGTGGGCTTCGGCGGCCGCACCACAATTCGTTACATTGGATTACTGTATCGTCCGAGACGAGTCTAGCGGGTCCATGGCGACAGCCTCTGCCGTTGAATCGCTTTCCGGAATCCCCGTCTGTGACCAAGATTATCTTGTTGCATTTTTTGGTCGTACCTCGCGAGCCAAATCTGGATATGCAAAACCCGGCGTTTGTAATGTGCCTTGACCTGGGACTAATCTGCTTGAGGTTCAGTTTGGTGCCAATGATGATAGTCAACGAGTTCGTCGGGCTGTTCTAGAATATTCTCCTCGTTTCCATTGTCCATCAGGTGTCCTGCTCTTCGTCTCTTCGTCTCGAGATAAAACCGGTTGTACTCGTTTGGCGGAACTACCACAGGAATTCTTGTCGTGACTTTCATCCCGTGCATCTGCAGGTCTTTTATCTTGTCGGGATTATTGGTCAGTAGTCTGATTGATTTTACGTGCAACGACTTGAGCATGTGGGCTGCGACGTCATAATCTCGCTCATCTCGCTTGAAACCGAGCATCTCGTTGGCCTTTAATGTGTCATAACCTCTGTCCTGTAGCTGGTAGGCTCGTATCTTGTTGATGAAGCCAATTCCACGCCCTTCCTGCCGCATGTACAGGATGACCCCAAAATCCATTTTGGCAATCCTCCTTTGAGACTCCACAAGTTGTTCTCGACAATCGCAACGAAGAGAGCCGATGACGTCCCCAGTGAGACATTCCGAGTGAAGCCTGACCGGAACATCCTCCTTATCGAAGACGTCACCGTGGACAAAAGCGGCGTGCTCTTTCCTGTCAAAATTATTCCAGAAAGCCACAACCTGATAGTCGCCATGGATAGTTGGTAGATCTGCAATAGCAACGATCCTCACGCAGACCTCCTCGCTTTCCGGGCAACGATGGCCTTCGTTTTCCTTCAACAACTGGTCGACGACGGCTTGTGGCATGCCGGTCATATTGTGCAAGGCCAATTTCCCTTCGCTATTAACCCCTTTTTCCTCATGCGGAGAACTGAAGGCGACATAGGTAACCCGTTCGGCATTATTCGCATACCCTTTTCAGAACAATAGTGTCAGCCTAGCAACTTGACAATGCTTCGAATCGTAGTGGACGAGAGAGAGAAGCAATCCGGCGTCCCCGACGAACTCCACGACCTAGGGGCAACTATTGACTATCGATTGTTGGATGTAGCGGATTACGTCGCCGGTGAATATGGAATCGAACGCAAGTCAGCGCGTGATTTCGTATCCTCTCTATTCAGCGGAAGACTATTCGACCAGGCTCATCGAATCAGTGAAGCCTATGAGACGGCGATCCTTATCGTGGAGGGCGATCTTGAACAGCAGATGAGGAAGCTCAAGAACACCCGATCGCTTTGGGGGGCGTTGATATCCGCGGTCCTCGACTTTCACGTGAGCTGTTTCTTTACTCCGGATCCAAGGCAGACCGCCGAGTTCATCATAACACTCGCGCGGGGTGGAAGGTACAAGGGTGGGCCGCGCGCACCCTCCCTGATTGGAAGGAAGCCGAAAGTTGGAGACCTGAAACGGGTCCAGGCTTCTATAGTGAGTTCATTGCCGGGCATAGGTCCTAGGATGGCGGAACAATTGCTGGCTAGCTTCGGCTCTGTCAGGAAGGTCTTTGCGGCATCCACTACAGAAATGGCGGTTGGGGCCAGAATAGGGAAGGCTAGGGCGCTGAGCCTGAATAGGATCCTCGACGCTCCCTACAAGGCTTCAAAAACCACACCTCTACAATCACAGTTGCGCTGAGGAGCGATTCGACGCTGGGGCTTTTTCTCAAAGACTGCAGCTGGACGGTCACCCAAGACCCCGCTCGACGTGTCTTGCGAAATGTCTCGGTGAGGATTTCAGATGGAAGAATCGAAGAAATCGGCGCCCTTCATCCGATACCGAAGGATGATGTCATTGACTGTCAGCATCGATTACTCATTCCAGGCCTGGTAAACACTCACACGCATCTTGCAATGACGCTCTTCCGAGGATACGCGGACGACCTAGAGCTTCGAGATTGGCTAGAGAAGAAAATCTGGCCTCTGGAAAAAAAACTCTCGGGGAAGATGTGTCACGATGGTGCGCTGCTCGCGAGCCTTGAGATGACGCGGACCGGAACTACATGTCTTGCAGATATGTACTTTCACATGGAAGACGTAGCGAAGGCAGTGGACCGGTCTGGTCTCAGAGGTTTCTTGTCCTACGGAATCATAGACCCAAGAGACGAGAGTGGTAGGGAACATGAACGTAACAACACCCTGGCCCTCTTGAAGCACATTGCCTCGATGAACTCCCCTCGAATCAAGTTCATGGTAGGCCCGCATGCCCCCTACACATGCGGCGAAGAAATTCTCTTGTGGTCGCGCGAACTGGCGGAGAAAGAGGATGCCCTGATTCATATTCACATAGCCGAGACTCGAGGCGAACAGGTCAGCTTCGAAAAGGACAAGAAGCAACGTGTGGTTGACTATCTAGATAAGATTGGATTCCTCTATGACGGAGTCCTTGCGGCTCACTCGGTTTGGCTGACCAAGAGCGAAGTGACCCTTCTCGGGAAGCGGGGGGTGAGAGTTGCGCACTGCCCCGTGTCCAATATGAAACTCGCTGGGGGAGGAGTAGCCCCGTTGCCCGAGATGTGGGAATCTGGTGTCTCAGTTGGCTTGGGGACTGACGGACCCGCAAGCAACAACAGCCTAGACATGTTCGACACCATGAAGATTTGTGCCCTTATCCACAAATCATACAGATGGGACCCGACAATCGCAAATGCGCAAAGGGTCTTCGACATGGCTACCATTGACGGAGCAAAATGCCTCGACATGGAGAAGGAGATAGGAAGTGTAGAGGTTGGAAAGAGAGCCGACCTGGCCTTGCTCAACCTCAAGGACCCAAACCTAATCCCCATTCACGCCAAGGAAACCGTCGTTTCTGACCTAGTCTATTCTGCTAACGGTTCCAACGTGGACACGACAATCGTCGATGGCAAGGCCTTGATGCTTCATAGGAAGCCAACGCTTCTAGACCCCGAGACCATTGCGGAGAGCGTCAGTCGGTCAGTTAGCCAGCTTATCTCTAGCTGAAGCTTTTTCTATTTTGAAGTAACCGCTTTGGCCTTCCCAGACGGTCGTACTCTTTTCAACGATTATCCTCTTCTTGAAGTGCGGGGCGTCGATCACAAAGGTCTCGTATTCTCCTCCCTCACCAGATAGGTGTATCCCATGCCTCTCTGACAGGTCGGCAAGCTTTTCCCACCAAGGCGCAGTCATCTCCCTCCCGAGCCAGGATCGGTCGAGACCTGAAGCTGCGACTCCCGAAATGATCGTACGGAATTCGGCTTTGATTAGGTCTTGAACAATTGTTCCGGGATCTTTGTGCCACAGAGGACTGAAGCTCCGCAACCCAACGGAATCAGAAACTCGATCGAACCTAGACTTCTGAAAATCGCTTGCAACAGCCCCAGTTGCGATACCAACAATTCGTTCCTTCCTCCTCAAAGTTTCCAGCGTCTCTTGCAGCTCCCCCAGTTCATCCCCTCCTTCTATGAGCGAGTGGGGTATGTCCATTGCTTCGGCCTGTAGCCCTGTCCATTCCACATTGGGGTAATGGAACATCATTGAGTCTTGCCCGTTAGGCTTGATGGTGACGAGGCGAGACACTTCCCATCCCTGATGCTGTAGAAGCCACACTGTGTAGCAACTATCCTTGCCACCGCTGAAGAGAACTGCCACGCGCATTCAGGCCTTCACTCGTACCAGCTACTTGCCAAGGGAGAGCCTAGCTTTTGTCTCGAACTGTCTGTTGTACCTCTGACGCAAGTCTTGGAGAGTGTTGGCATCAATAGGTAATTTGTCGTCCCGGAACCTAGCAATTCGTGCAAACCTGAGGGCGAAACCTGACTTGTAAATTGGACTTTTCTGAACCTCACTGTATGCCACTTCTGCAACTATTGCCGGTTTGACGTGGACAGTGTAATGCGACTCTCTCACTTTCAGTCTCTTTAGCCGCGCGGTAATCGTGTCAAACTCATCGTCTGTTAATCCTTTGAATGTCTTTCCAACGATCATGAACTCTCCAGTGTCTTCGTCTCGGACTGCAAGGTGATAGTTGCTCAACCATCCTACCCGTCTACCGCTACCCCAATCAGCCGCAACTATGACGACATCCAGAGTGTCGGCAGATTTGATCTTGAACCACTTCTTTCCACGAGCGCCTGGTGAGTAGTTGCTCGTGAGCGACTTGGCCATCAAACCCTCATGTCCCTCCTTAAGGGCAGTTTTTAGAAAGGATTCTGCCTCCGCTCGGTCCCTTGTGACGATCCTCGGGGTCAGAGATGAAGTGGGAACAAGCTGTGAGAGGATCTCCCATCGAACAGTATAGGGCTGGTCGATCAAAGTCCGACCCTCTAGATAGAGAGCGTCGAAGAGGTAGAGTCTCAACGGAATCTTGCCAGACATCTCTTCAATTTCATGCACACGCCGGAACCTCCGCATCAGATCTTGAAATGGCACCGGTCGACCTCCTTCGCCGATCGCGATCGCCTCGCCTTCAATCACGTACTCGGACGAGTTAACGTGTGTCCTAGCAAATTCGACCATGTCGGAGAGGCTTTCAGTAACGTCGGTTAACCGTCGGCTGAAGATGCGGATTTTGTCACCGCTCCTATGGATCTGTATCCTTGCACCGTCAAACTTGTACTCGAAAGCCGTTCCATCGATGTGCTCAGTCAGAGCCTCACCTGGGTCCGCGGCGATCTCTGCGAGCATCGGCTTTATCGGAACAAACAGCCGAAGCTGAATTTTCTCAAGGCCGAGGACTCCCTCGGATATCGCTTTCCTCGCAAGGTCGCCGATGTCACCATGCAGCATGTTTGCTTTCCTGACTACATCCCGCGGAATCCCGGACGCTTTGGAAATAGCGTCAAGGAGTACCCCCTCGACAACCCCAATCCTCATCTCTCTAAGCAGCATTCTCGTGAGGAAGTCAGCCTCGTCCTTGCTCGAACGGGTCAGCAGGGTCTGCACCAAATTCAGCTTTCTCGTCCTCGAGTTTGGTCCGGTTGCCTCAGCCATCCTTGCGAGTGTCTCGTACACCTCGAGCACTGTCAACTGTGCGTTTGTGAGTCTTGCTTGTCCAAGGTTTCTTTCGGCCTCAGATATCGTGGCGTAACTGACTTCAAGGACCCTCGGGTCTGATTCAGGAAACGCGTTTCCCGACAAGAATAATGTCGCGGGGGCGATCTCGGCCGGGTGTAGACTGTTCAACAGGTCTGCTATGATAGTGGTCTTCTCGTTTCTCTTCGTAGTACCTTCAAGATCCCTGCAGGCTCTGGCAAGTCTCGAAAAGGGTGTGTTTTCACGACTCAGTGCAACCACTCTGTCAAGCCTCTGTCGGGATGCTGGTGGGAGTCTGAGAGTCGAGTCGCCACTTTAATGACCCGTTCTTTAGAAAAACCCCTTTCCTCAAACAGGAAGCGCACGAGCCCATCTCCATCAGGTGGGGTTTGTCTTATTTCCGAAATGTCGCGGACTCTAGGTTTGAGGAAGAGCCGCCGCACCTCCTCAAGATTGGTTGGAACTTGGGTTCTAACCTCCGCAGGGACTTTGTCTAGCGACCCATACCTTCGGATAAGAGCTAGAGCCTTCTTCGGTCCGACCCCATAGACGCCGTCGTTGAAGTCCGTCCCGACTAGAATCGCCACGTCGACGAGTTGTTCTCGAGTGATTCCCAACGCCTGAAGGTTCTTTTGGAGGTTCACAAGTTCAGGTTTGAGAGGCCTGATTTTCCTTTGGACGGGAAGATATTCTCTTCCTGTTATCGTCAGGTACCGTGCAAGTATCGGGGCGCCGTAAAGTAGCGAGTCATAGTCTTTGCTTCCTACGCCCCAAACTAGCCCGTTGGAGGCCATGTGGCTTGCCTGTGCTTCGGCATCCTCCAGCGCTTCGAGCCAGGGGACCCCCATGAGGGTGAGCAGCTTCTTGGCGTCGTCGAGGACGTCGCCTGTTACTCTTCCGGTCATGACGGCTTTGGACCATGCTGTGGAATAGTCTCCTCTCGAAATTGCTGCGCCATACTCTTTCTCTGCTTTTTGACGGACTATCCTTCGAGCTTCAACCGTCCGTCTCTTCAGTAGGTTGGGTTTGCCGTCGAAGACAAAAAGGAGCCTCATCCTGTACTCTGTGATGAGCCTTGTGGTACGTGTGAAAAGCCCGATAAGGTGAGATGTTACCCTACCGTGGGGGTCGGTGAAGAGTGTTCCGTCACGCTTGCGGATAATCGCCAAGAACTGATGTAGCTCGATGTTCCCGTCCACAGCAAACGATTTCCCTTGCAGAGCCTTTAGGGTTGTCTGCTCTCGCAGAACGATTGGAGTGAGCAGAACCCCCAACACCGGTGCCCTATCAAACTCTGGTTCCCTTGGCTGACTCTTAAGCCCAGCATTGTGGCCCCGGGACCGGTACTGCAGAAAAAGGGCCCGCGCGCCGGCTTCGAAGAGTCCTCGCGAGAGTCCTCGGACTATTCCTTTGAAGCCTAGTTATTGTGGGGATTGGAGGCTTCCGGTGAGGGGGAAGAACTGAAGGGCTCGTTCGGAAACACAAAAGAGGATTCGTGACCGGGCTTTGTACCCTCGTGGTGAGACTCATGATGACTGGGACTGGGCTGGCTGGAGTGTGTAGATGTTGAGTGGCTGGTCGCTGTGCTTGAGGTACTTGGTACTTTGGGCGTCCTGAGGGCCCTCTTCGTCCTGCTCTTTCGGATTGTCGGGGAAGAGTTTGCATTTCGGTTTTGCGATGTCTTTAGCCGGTGAATCTCATGTTTAAGGGCCTCTATTTCTTTGGCCGCCTGGTTTAGGTCGGAGGTCAACTCGGAAGCGAGTCTGTTGAATACCTTAGCGATGTCCTGGATAGCCTTCTTCGTTCGCGTTCGGGTAGGCATGAGACAACCACTCAATTCGCCGCTGTCTAAACCGTTTGTAACCTTCTCCGCCGAACCAGATGTACAACCCTATAGCCGGTGAATGCAGGGTAGATGGATGCCGGTGGTCGATCGGAGGTAAAAGCCTAGCATGATAACTCCAGCCTTTCTTGCTATTGTCATGTTTCTGAGCTTGTCCGGTGTTCTGTCTCCGGGACCATTATTCTTGGCGTCAATCCTTCGGGCGGCGAAGTCCGGAACCGTCGCTGGAATCGAGTGTGCGGTTGGCCACACCATTGTCGATTTTCCTATTTTCGTTGGCCTAGCGATCGGGATAGGGTCTTTCTTCTCGCCATCAATCCTGAAGATCGTTGCGATAACTGGTGGCCTGGTGCTTGCCTGATTTGCTATCCTCCAACAGAATCAAGCACGCTCCAAGGTTGAAGTGAGCACTTCTGATATCTCCGAAAAATTGTCTTGAAAGCCAGCGATCCTGGTTGGAATCGCGCTCACAGGACTGAATCCCTTCTTCCTGCTCTGGTGGTTGACGGGAACATATCTTATCTCGCAAGCCTACGTAGCTGGAACTGTCATTGACGTGTTAGCGATGTTCGGTGCACGTGTCTGGTTGGACTATGCGTGGCTTGGAGGAACAGTAAAGCTTGCCAGCAAAGGATCCTTTCACCTCGGAAGGTGGTACCGAAGCGTGCTTGTAATGTTCAGCATCGTAATGATTTACTTCGCCACCACGTTCATCATCTCAGTGCTCGCCTAGGCGAGCACCCAGGCATTTGCAGTCGTATGATTTGGGTAGATGACTCTGCCCTGTTTTTGGTCCGAAAAAAAAATGGGTCCTCAACGAAGAAGCTCCTTAGGCCTATTCTAGCTCTTGGCACCCAAGTGGTGGGATTTGATGTACTGCCAGAGCCTCTTGGTCATCTCGGATGGCGAAACCTTCTGGCCCTCCTTGCCCCCAAGAACGGTCGCCAAATGCTCGTCGAGTTGAATGCCATACCCCCCAAAATTACCTTTCTTGCTTGTCGTCGTGTTTCACCTCCCCGATCAGATAAGGAACGACCTTCACCATCTCCGAGAGCTGAGAAATTCCGATTGTTACTGCAGTCGGTCCCCAGTGCGTAACACTAAGTAGTGATTCTATAATGAGAATCACTCTGCTCCTTCCCTTGCGAGCCTCTTAGGGACAAGACTTTTGGCGAGACCAAGTATACAAGTAGTTACCAACACCAAGAGGTTGCCTGAATGTCAGACATCTTCGGCCTTCCCTCCAATGAAAAAGTCTGGCCGGTCCGCCGCTATTTAGATCTTCACAAAGAATCCCTCGAGGACCCAGCAGGCTTCTGGGACATCCAAGCAAGACGGCTTCTATGGCGAAAGGGCTGGACCCAGACTTTGAAATGGGACCCTCCATTCGCTCGATGGTTCGTAGGGGGCGAGTTGAACGCTTCTGAGAACACCCTTGACAGGCACGTCGCCTCGTGGAGGAAGAACAAGGTAGCCTACCTCTGGGAGGGAGAGTCGGGCGAAAAGAGGACAGTAACGTATCAAGACCTGTTTCAGATCACTAACAGGTTTGCTTCTGCCCTCCAACGTCTCGAGGTCCGTAAAGGGGACGCTGTTGCGATCTACCTTCCTCTAGTCCCCGAGTTCCCGGCGGCTATGTTGGCATGTGCAAGGATTGGCGCTCCGTTCACAGTGGTCTTCTCAGGTTTCAGCTCCAAATCTCTAGCGGAGAGAATTCAAGACTGCGGTGCGAAAGTCGTTGTGACGGCAGACGGCGGGTTCAGGCGGGGCAAGACGCTGCCCCTCAAAGCGGTTGTAGACGAGGCGCTTGAGAGCACGCCAAGCGTCAGACACATGATCGTTGTTAGACGAACCGGCCAACAAGTCTCGATGAAAACTGGGCGCGACCAATGGTGGGACGATGCTCTTCGCAAGGGTTCTTCCTACGTGGAGCCTGTCCCAGTCGAGGCATCCCACATACTCTACATCCTCTACACATCAGGAACCACCGGTAAGCCAAAGGGAGTGGCCCACAGCACAGGAGGATATCTTGTGCACGCTCTAAGCACTCAAGACTGGGTGTTCGACCCGAAGGATGATGATGTTTACTGGTGTACGGCAGACATAGGATGGGTAACTGGGCACACATACATCGTCTTTGGTCCCCTGCTTCACGGGCTCACGAGCGTAATGTACGAGGGCGCGCTCGACTATCCCCAACCAGATCGATGGTGGCAAATCATCGAAAACTATGGCATCACTGTTCTCTACACTGCTCCCACAGCCATACGATCTCTAATGCGCCACGGTGAGGAGTATCCACGCGACCACAACCTGAGGAGCCTACGCCTTCTCGGAACTGTGGGCGAGCCGATCAACCCGGCTGCGTGGTACTGGTATTTCAACGAAATAGGACAGGGACGATGCCCGATTGTGGACACTTGGTGGCAGACAGAGACAGGGGGGATCATGATATCACCCAGTCCGAAACTCGGACTGGTTGCTTTGAAGCCAGGCTCGGCGACCTTCCCATTGCCGGGCATCGACGCTGAGGTCGTCGATGAGAAAGGAGAATCTCTTCCGCCGGGCCAGAAGGGCTTCTTGGTGATTCGCAAGCCATGGCCGGGAATGTTTCTTACACTCTACAAAGACAACGAGCGATACAAACAAGTCTACTGGTCCCGTTTTCCAGGAGTCTACTACCCAGGGGACTACGCCCTGCGCGACCAAGAAGGCTATTTCTGGCTACTAGGCCGCGCCGATGAAGTGATGAAAGTGGCCGGACACCGGTTAGGAACGATCGAGGTCGAAGATGCGCTTGTCAGCCACCTTTCGGTTGCTGAGGCTGCCGTCGCGGGCCGGCCTGACCCCGTAAGAGGGGAGGCCATAGTGGCATTTGTTACACTCAAGAGTTCAACGAGGCCGTCAAAGGAGCTTGAAGAGGAATTACGGCAGCATGTCAAGAAGACCGTCGGGCCAATTGCCGTCCCCGACCGTATCTATTTCGCAAGTCTCCTCCCTAAGACGAGAAGCGGCAAGATAATGCGACGAGTAATCAAGGCTGTAGCCTCGGGCGACGATATCGGAGACATAACGACTCTAGAGGATGGCGCATCGGTCGAGGAAGTGAAAAGTGCCATCGAGATGCTGCGCGAGGCAGAGCGGAGGCCGAAGAACAACCGCTAGATTGTCGGTATCTTATAGTTGAAAAGGACCCATGCCGAGACAGCCAACCCCAACATTGAAGATGCGATCACATAGTAGTCCACGGGTTTGAACTTTAGCTCGAACAAGTTCACTCTTCCCTCCTTCCCTGGGAATCCCCGCGATTCCAAGGCCTCAGCAAGCTCAAGACTCCGCCTTATGGCAATTAACAACAACGGAATTAGAATGGGAACATAATTCCGGATTCTTTTAAGAAAGTTTCCCTTGTCAAGTTCCAGCCCTCTGGACCGTTGGGCGTCAACGACCGTCTGCGCATCGGCAGCCATAGTCGGAACTAGTCTCACAGCCGTAGTGAACGTGAACGAAAGCGCGTTCGGATAGCCCAACCACTTACGCGAGAGCCACCTAATCGGGCGAACCTTGTCAATAGCTAACCCGAGATCGTCAGGAGAAGTAGTCATGAAAAACAAGCTGAAAGTGGTCAAGAGAACAAGGAAACGCATCGTCAACGCCACCGCCGAAAAAATGGTACTGGTGAACAAGTTCACAAGAAATATCAGCACAGAGAGAAAGACTGCCCTACGCATTGACCAAGCCCACCTTGTCAGTACGCGCCCAAGCATCAAGAGGGGAATCTGGAGGAGCAGAAGAAATATCATCACGTAGATGCTAGCGAAGAAAAGCGCGGGAATCACCAGCGCAACGATCAGCAGGAACTTCGCCCTTGGGTCCAGCTGGTGAATTGGCGTCTTTAGCGTTGAGAACTTGAACCCTTCAAGGGCTTTGAGGGACACTTCCCTTGACCTCCACCAACTTGGCCTCAAGCAGCATCTTCGCCCTATGAACGTCAACCACGTCGCCTGGGAATCCTTGAGGTTTCAAACGGGCGAACAGCTTCGCCATTTGGGGCTTAACCAAGGAGGCCTTCTCCACCAGCTGGTCGCTAGAGAGAACTCGGTCCGCGGATCCGCTCCCCACGACTTTTCCCTTAGACATCAGGACGACTTGTGGGTTGCACTCGGCGACGAACTCGACATCGTGAGTAATCATCACGACAGCCTTTCCCTGAGAGTATAGTTGAAGGATGAAGTTCCGTAGTCGCTCCTTCTGCTGGTAGTCCTGACCTATCGTCGGTTCATCCAAGATCAAATAGTCTGGTTCCCATGCAAGCACGGCGGCAAGCGCGACCCTTTTACGCTCCCCACCGCTCAACAGAAACGGCGATGTGTCAGCGTATTCCGACAGGTCAAGCGATTCCAATGTTCTCTTGACCTGCGTCTCAATTACGTCTGCCGGATAGCCAAAGTTCTTCAAGGCGAAGGCAACCTCCTGCCTAACGCTCTCCGAGAATAGCAAGTGGTCAGGGTTTTGGAATACGAGCCCAACCTTTCTAGCAAGCTGGGCGACACTCTTCTTTCGTGTATCCTCGCCGTCAACGAGCACTCTTCCAGAGCTGGGTTTCAAGAGGCCGTTGAGATGCTTGGCAAGCGTGGTCTTTCCAGCTCCGTTCTCCCCCATGATTGCGATGAACGATCCGCTCTCAACTGAGAAGTCGACTTCCTGGAGAGCTAGAGACCCGGAAGGGTACTTGAACCATACTTGCTCTAGCGTAATCAATTGCCGAGTCTCTTCGAGAGGCTGTCAGCTGCCTCTTCAACGTGGGTGGGGACTCTTCCTGTAACGAAGCCATCTCTGCGTAGCATCGCCCATAGCAGAGAAACCCTTGGTACTCCCACCCCTAGGCCAGTTAGCATTTCGAACTGGGTGTCCAATGTCTCTTCGAGCCCCCCGTCGGCGACAACCTCGCCTTTGTTCATCACGATGATTCTTTTAGCATACCTTGCGACGAGATCCAGGCGATGCTCCACGACCAGAATGGTGATACCCTGGTCTTGACGAAGTTGTTCCGCTGCGCTCATGATCTCTTCAGCTGTCTTTGGGTCGAGGAATGAGGTGGGCTCGTCCAAGACGATCATGCTCGGCTGCATTGCCAGCACTCCAGCGAGCGCAACTCGTTGTTGCTGGCCGCCAGAAAGCTCGTAGGGGGCCAGATCCTTCAAGCCAACAGTGTTGGTGACGTGCATTGCACTGTCGACGCGTGACCTGATCTCGGCTCTGCTTAGGCCGAGGTTCTCTGGCCCGAAGGCAATGTCTTTCTCCACTGTGAGAGCGAACAACTGGTTTTCAGGGTTCTGGAACACGTAACCAATGTGCCTTGAAAGCTCGCTGGTCAACTGCTTGCTGGTGCTAAGCCCGTCAACCATGATATCTCCCGAGATTTCTCCCTGGTAGAAGTTGGGGATTAATCCGTTCAGGCATCTGCATAGCGTGCTCTTGCCACAGCCGCTAGGGCCTGTTAGGAGTACGAACTCGCCCCTGCCTATTGATAGGCTGACGTTTTGGATCGCAGGCTTATCGGTCCCGGCGTATTTGAAGCCCAGTCGCTCAGCACGAATTATCTCAGAGCTGCCGGACAAATGTCTTACTCACTTTTGGGTTGATACTCTATAATGGATAGGTGCGGGAGGCCCGCTATATTAGGTCTGGAGAGGCACCAACAATTTTTTGAGCTTGTCCGTACAAGCTGTTATGGTATGCTCAAGTTCTCGCTTCGTTGTCAGTCCTGCTGCCGTAGGATGCCCGCCACCCGTCCCACCAGATTCTTTTCCGATCGGTATTGCGAGGTCCCGCGCTAAGTGTACTCCAGTCTTGTTGTAGAAATCCTCTGTAGAGCGCATGTTGACCCTAACTCTCTCTCTTGCCTCGCCGCCGACAAGCGCCACGTGAGCTCCCAACCCCAGCAAAGCACGTGCTGCTGATGACTGGTAAGAACCGAGCTGTGAAGTTACGATGATCCAGTTTCCGACTGGGAGCAGTCGGTTTCGGCTGGCTGCTTTGAGCCTCGCGATTCGCTCCGACCTATTCATGGGCGCGCCGAGTATCTCAGATAGACGACGAGGATTCGCTCCCGAACTGACAAGCTTTGCTGCGATGTGGAAGGTAGATTCTCTAGCCAGGATGAAGTGTTTTGTCTCCACATATAGTGCCGCTAGGAGCGCTGTCGACTCATTTGCCTCTAACCGCTCGTTTGCTGAAAGAAGAAGGTCGAAGACCACCTCTGCGGCGGCTGCGGCTGTTTCATCTACAATCAACAGGCTGGCCACTTTCTTGGTGTCTGGGTGTGGATGATGATGATCAACTACAACAATCTCTACGTCTGCATCGCGCAGGACGTCCGCAGCTTTGCCTAGCTGGTCCAAGGTGTTAGTGTCCACAAGCACTGCCAGGTCCACGTCAGAACTGAGCTTACTTGAAGGCGGGTCTATGCCCAGGTTTTCGAGAAGTTGACTAGTCGACGCCCCGACGCCTTCGGGGCAACAGATGCTCACGTCACTTCCAGGAATCTGTCGCTTCAGGAGGTTCTGGAGGACAAAAGCTGAGCAGGCTGCGTCAGGGTCGGCGTTCTGGTGGCAGAGTAGAACGGTCTTCTTGGAGCGTGTGACTTTCGAGATTAGGCTACGAATAGCCGTGCGCTTCTCGGGTGCAGAGTGAAGAGTTTTTTCCAGTTGAGAAATCTCTCAGTTGGCTGAAGCAGTACTAGGCCGCAGTTTTTCCTGAAGCTTCTCTTGAAGCTCTTTCATTCTCTCCTTAGTCCGGTCCTCCTGTCTCCCTAGAACCGTGATTCTCGTACCGAGGAGCTCCTTTCGTTCCTTCAACTCCTTTAGCAAGGTCTGCCTATCCGATTTGAGAAGCAGGCTTCCAACGCTCTTGTAGACCGATGAGTCATCGGTCATTTTCTCCAGCTCAGCCAGGGCCTTGTCTGTTTCTGACGCCTCGATCTCAAGCTGTTGTTTTTGCGTTGCCACGGCTTGAAGCGTCTGTTGGAGTTGCTGTAGCCGTGAGAGTTGTTCCTGTATTTGTGGTGGAAGTTCTACTTCTTCGCTCAAACTGACGTCCCTGGATTCGACACGGCTCGGCGGTGTCGGCCTCTATAAAAGGGTGCAACGGTGTCAATCGTTCTCGAAGCTGCGGCAGCGAGTCGTAGGAAGGAGTTGGCTGAGGCACGCAGAGCAACTAGGTCGCGAGCTTGTATTTCCAGCTCTAGGGCATTTCGCTTTGAGCGGATGCTCGTCGCGGAGCGGATCCCTTTAGCCCGGTGCGTTTCAGGGCTGATTGAGGACGATACGATCTCCGCTATTCTGGCGCTGGGAAGTTCAACGCGTACATCTAGTACGGCTCTTCCTGAGAGTGACTTGCTAGTTTTCCTAGGAAACTTGTGCTTCATCCGCCTCGTCGGGACGAGGTTCCTCTTTCGGAGTTTCGACAGGTTCAGCGGCTTTCTTCCGCCGGGTACGCGTTCTTTTCGGTGCAGGCGCCTGTACTGCGACTCTTGCTCCTCCTCTTAGACCATCCAGTTCTGTTGAGAGGGTTGACGGGCTCATTTGACCCCGGGTAGCTCGCGCGGCGATCTGGCCCAGTTTCGTAACCGGTGTATATGCTCCACCCGCGAACCTGAAACCGCATTTTCTGCAAAGCCAAACTCCTACACTCCAACGTTTGACCGTGCGAAACTTGCACCTTGGGCATTCATGCTTTGCACGAAGCCCCGATACAATCTCAACATACTGCCTTCGGGGAAACCTTCCGTACCGTGCTCCGAGTCCTCCGCCAAGGCCAAGTCGCTTGGCCATTAGCCCTTCGCCACCGCCAGTACCTTTGCCCTGTTCTCAGCAGCCTTCTGGACAGCCAGACCTACGGCCTTCTTGAGCTCCTCGACGCTGAACCCTGAGAGCCCACCCTTCTGCATCGCACAGATGGAGCCGTTCTTGTCGATTGTAACGGTCAAGCGTGCGCTCATAACCTGTTCCTCTTCCAGAGATGGGTCTACAAGTATTGTCTTGTCAACCTTAGCGAAGGTAACTGCGATCGGATAATTGTTCACTGGAAGCGAATGGTGGCCCGGCTTCGCTACAACCTCGTCGCCTTTGAGCTCCATCTTCGAGACCTTGGCGTTGACAAGGGCAGCGAGAGAGGCCATTGCCGAGGCGTCGATAAGGTTCCCGTCATGGTCCAGAACGTACACGTCCACATAGACGACCTGGACCTTTTTCCCCTTCTGGATAACGAGCGACTTTACGTCGATAGCTTTCGACTCTCGGATTCCTCTGTCAACGACCCTGGCGAGCTCTATCGCCTGTTCGCTTGGGGGTCCAGGCTCGAACGACGGCGAGGCAAGGGGGACAAGCTCCACGTTTACAGTAAGCACTCCCTCGTCAGGAGTGTCAGGGAACGGTTCTCCAGTTTGAACCTTGACGCCGACCAGGATTTTCGACTTTCCGAGATGAACCTGTGCAGAGCCGTTCGCTTTTTCGATAAGTCCTACTTGGATTTGTATCGGACGATAGCTTTCCGGGCTCCGTTCGTCAATTCTCTTTCCCCTTGAGATCATGTCGACAATTGTCTTCTGCTCCAGCTTTGCAACGGGGGGGAGCTGTGGGGTATGGGACACTAGGCGATGACCTCGCTCTCTTCCTTCTCTTCCACAACCTCCTTTATTTCATGGTACTTCTTCTTCAAAGCCTCTCGCTGCATAGAATGAATTGCCTTGCACGCTTCCACAGCCATGCCGAGACCCCTCTCAAACTCGCTCGGCGTGAGACTACCGTCCATCTGGAGAAGGGTAATCATGCTCGAATTTGGAACGAGTGCCACCGGAAGGTCTGCTTCACCATACTTGTCCTCGGCATCTGACAAATCTAGCGCCAGTTTTCCCTCGATCTTCCCGACGGCACAGGCAGCAACAATCTCGCGCATCGGAATGCCTGCGTCCGCCAGGGCGAGGGAAGCCGCGGTGATCCCAGCGCACCTCGAACCCCCGTCAGACTGGAGAATCTCGACAAACAAGTCTATCATTGTTCGCGGGTACAATTCGGTAAGTACCACAGGCTCCAGCGATTCTCTGATGACTTTGGAGAGCTCCATCTCTCGTCTTGAGGGGGCCGGCGACTTTCGCTCGTCCACTGAGAAAGGAGCCATATGATACCTGCAACGAATTACCGCTCTCTCAGGCAGAGCAATGTGCTTGGGGTGGGCTTCTCTGGGGCCGTAAACCGCGGCTAGGATCTTATTTTTTCCCTGTTCAATATACGCTGAGCCGTCTGCCTTGTCTAGTATCCCTACTTCTAGTTTTATTGGACGGAGCTGGTCGAGGCGGCGCCCGTCGATCCGCAGCCCTTTCTCGTCTATTAGTTTCTCAGGCTGTTTGGGTTCTGGCAATTTCTCCTACCACGTTTGATTTCGCTATCATTTCCCTAATCCTATCCGTTAGGCCTCGTGTATGAGCTTCGCGTTCGACCATGTATATGGCTTCTACCGCGAGCCTCTCGTTCTCAGGGGACTTACCCCATACGAAAGCTATCCCGTTCTGTCCAACAGTAATCTGGCAACCAGTCTCATTCTTGAGCATGCTTATCATGGAGCCTTTCCGGCCGATTAATCGCGGAATCTTGGCCGCCGATATCTCCACTACTCTTCCTGTCGAGATTTTTCCCAAACCTGGACCCTTTATGGTTAACAGCGGGTCTCTCGTCCGGTCGAACGCGAGAACCTCCGAGAGCATCATGTCTCCCACGTCAAATGTTGTCGACAGGTCCCTTCGTCGCGGCCCTCTCGGACCTGGGGTTTCAGAAGCAGGAAGCATTGCGAGGTACGGTGATCGGATGTCCACCGTCCAGCCGGACAGTCCGATGTCGATGACACGCCCTGCGACAAGGTCGCCGACCCTGGGTATGTACCCACCCTTGAGCGGGACAACGGTCACTCTGTTTCCGTCGACTTCAAACAGCCCGACGCACGCGGAGAAAATCTGGGTTCCTATACGATAGGCGTTGTCTCCGAGGAGATGGTCACCTTCTGCGAGTAGCTCTCCGGGCGCCACTACATGTTTGGGTTCAGCTAGAAGCAAGATTCCACGGCTCTAGGTCATTATCTTCGCTTGAATGGTTCCCTGGGTCATCTTTCCGAGTCGGTCTATGAAGGAACCGTACATTCCTGCGGGCATCTCGACAATCGCGAGAAGGGACCCGTCAGACTGCCAGTCTTCTCTGCTGACTGTGCCGAAGGTTTTGAGCGCGTTATACGCTCTTGCAGCGTGCTCAGGAAAGACCTTGACGGAGATTCGCATCTGTTCCATTTTGAGTGGGATTATGGGACGGAGTTCTTCGATGACTGCCTTAGCCTGCTCCTCACCACTTCGATAGGGATCGATTGAGAACCGAATTTGGCTCATGGCATTCTCGACCCTCTGAGGAGGGTAGGGAGCTCCCGTACGAGGGTCGATGCAGTTGCGAGAGATGAATGCCACTATCTGTTTCCTCTTTTCCTCTACGAGCTGCCGTCTCTGGTCAGTGGTCAGCTGAAGCTCGCCACTCTTCATTATCTCTTCTGCGATTTTTACTGGATCGAGGGTCCCGAAGTGCTTTTGCAGTTTGTCAGTCGGGGCCCGGGTGCCCTTGCTGGAGTCTGAGTAGATTTCCTCGATCATCAGGACCTGGGACATTGGAACCTGTTTTCCTAACTTGTAGTCTAGCGCCTGTTGTGGTTTCACTAGAATCTCGAAATGGTCGGATGCTTTCTGCAGTCTGGCTGTTGTGAACTTGTCACTCATTTGCCAGCCGGTGCCTTTCTCCCAGCGTCCAACCGTTTCAGGTACTTGTCAACCTCTTCAACGGGGATTTTCTGGAATTTTCCAGTTTCCCTTGGAATGAGCGCGACGCGAATCTTCTGCGGCTCGGCTTTTCCTTCCAGGACCTTAGTCATGCATTTCATACCGAGAAGAATCGATTCGTCGAGTGTTAGGTTTTCCCTGTACTCCGCCTCGAGAATCTCGTTCGCGGCATCGCCTCCGGCGCCTATTGCCCATGCTCTATACGCGAAGAAAGCCCCGCTGGGGTCTGTCCAGAATAGGCGGCTGCCTTTCTTGTCGACGCCTCCGAACAGCATTGAGATACCGAAGGGACGAACACCCGCATGCTGCGTGTAGAGTTGTTTGATTTCACCGATTCTCCTTGTAAGTATTTCTATGTCAATTGGCTCATCGTACATGAGCTTGTTGCTCTGAGCATAGATTCTTGCCTGGTCTACAAGTATGTGAGCATCGCAACTCAAGCCTGCAACGGCAGTCCCAACATGCTCGTCGATTTGGAAAATCTTCCACATGAATGAAAGATCTTGGAGTTTGGACCCGGCTCTTTCCTCAGCAGCTAAGATGACTCCTTCCGGACACGCAATTCCTAGAACAGTTGCCCCTCTCTTGACTGTCTCGCTTGCATATTCCACCTGGAAGAGTCTTCCGTCAGGCGAAAATACTGTTATTGCCCGGTCGTAAGCGCCGGGGACGGCGAACATTGACAATTCTTACACCTAGCTGAAGCGGCGCGATGGCTTGATGCGTACTAAAACCTTTCCTGCTTCAAGGAGACTTGCGGGGTCGGCCCGTCGCAGAGGATATCATCCCTTTTGGAAAAGTCAAACTGGGACTGGCGTCGTCATTCCCCGCAACAACAGTCTTATTCTAGGCTAATAATATGCACTCGCGACCCAATACCAATCGTCTCCTAGAGACTAGCTGAGCAGCTCCTTCAGGTCTCTCGCCACCTTTTCCCGGAGCAGGCTGGAGGGTGTGCCCCTCGACTCAAAAGACACCTCAGCCTTTATTGCGTCTCTGCTTCCCAACACAAGAAGGCCATTGAAGGCCTCCTGCTTGTCAAACCTCAAATGCAACCTTCCTGAGTGATCCAAGTGCAAATCAAATCCTTCTCGCAACGATAGCCGATCGCCGCGTGAAAGTCGGCCTAAAACGCTTTTCAGAAAGGACTCTGCATGCGAGATGCCTCTGGCCTTCATGCTGAAAATCTTGATCTCGTTACCAAAATGCCCCTTAGCCGTCGTGATTTCGAACCGCTTCGAGAAGCCAGGGGGAAAGAGATTCGAGAGAGCTGACAAAACTTTGGTCGAATCCTCGGTTGCGTGGACTATCGAAGACAGCGCAAACCCGCAAGCTGTTGCGTGTTTCACACTCTCCCCCTTCCTCCTGGAGTCCTCTTAGGTGGTTAAATAGCGTCATCATCGTCAGCTGCTGAAAATGGAAGACCTACAGTTCAAGCAGGCTTTGGTGGTCCGTCTTGACCTCAAGATGGGTCGCGGCAAGATAGCTGTTCAATGCTCCCACGCAGCCGTTGCCGCAGCTGAGGAAGCCAGAACTGGCCACTATCCATGGTGGAAGGGTTGGATCAATGAGGGGCAGCGCAAAGTAGCTCTGAAGGTTCCAACCTTTGGCGAGCTTGCCAAGCTGGAGAAAGCGGCCCGAGCCCTTAGGCTCCCGGTCTATCTCGTAAGAGACATGGGCTTAACCCAGGTCCCTCCGGGCTCCCCGACCTGCCTCGGCATAGGACCTGCCCCGGCAGCCTCTCTGGATTCTCTAACTGGAGATCTGTCCCTTCTTTGACCTCCCAGAGGCCTTAATCTCTTCTTGAGAGGACCTATGCTCAGCGAGCACATCGTATCTTCGCTCCGCCTCCTTTACGTAGTCAACCAGATCGAGGTCTTGCGATTCCTTGAAAGTTGACCCGATTTTCTGGAAAAGTTTTTTCAAGATAATCTTCTGCAGTACGTTAGATGCGCCACCTAGCGCCTTCTTCATTCCTTGTGCAAAGTCTTCCAGCCTCTCCGGAATGTCTTCTCTCTGAAGCGAGCTAATCGTGGCCAAGTACTGATACATTGCCCGGCGAGGCTCATCTCCGAGGACGGAGAGACTCTCGTCGATCGCCTCGAGAAGAACCTGACCGAACGGCTTTGATACGGAGGTCAACCTTCGACCCCGCTAGCTGCTGTTCCGTCTTCAATCGAACCACCATCGGTTCCATTAGTCCTCGCCGGAATCCCTCCAAAAGCCCTCACTACTCTGAGGCCTTCGAAGCCATACGACAAATATGCTGTGAAGAGGCCCCTGACCGCGTTCAGAGCCCGACCTTCCAAGGCCGTACTGTTGACCAAGACCAGGGTTGTCGCAGATTGTGCGTCTGCCATTTCTGCGACGGAGGATATGATGGCATAAGCCTTTTCGAAGCCTTTGAACAGGACCAAGTCCGTGAAGACATCAAAGGCAATCCCGACTTCTTGGCCATGGTGAGCTTGAAGCAGCTTGTCAACAGCATCGAGCAGCAGAGAGGCGTCTCTCTCAGGTAACAAAATCTCTGTCTCAGACTGCCTTGAAGGGGTGGATGTGTTTGTACTGAAACTGAAAAGTTTGACATCGCGCTGACCTCGCAAGACCCTATGCACCGGGCTGCCTATGCTAGTGAAGACCGCGACAGGCTCAAGGTTAGCAACGAATTCTCCTGCAAATTTTTCCACGACCCGTTCATAACTGGCTGAGGGGTCGTATTCCAGAAGTAGCCTCTTTCCTACTATTTCCTCATGTCTCATTCGCAACATCGTCGAAAAGAGGCTCTTCCGGGCGAGGTCAACCGGCTTCGAGTCCAAGGCGAAAGATCTGGTTGAGCCTGCCCGGATTTTGCTCGAGGTCAACGGACGCGCTGTCCCCGAACCCAAGCCGCCAATGCTCATTATCCTGCTCAAAATGGTGGGCTCCCTAACGGCGAATGCGATCAGGATGAAAAGCAGGCCGTTAGCCAGCGCAGCGATGCCTTGTTCTACGGGAGCCAGACTCCCAGAGGCAACCTCCTCGAACAATGCCACCACGCCAAATGAAGCCCAAGACAAGCTAATCATTCTCACAGACTTCGAAGCAGTCGGGTCTCCTATCCTTGTAGACTGCACGTATGAAGTAGCCACAGGAATTAGAAGAAACACTAGCAAGAAAGCAAGGCTGCTAAGCAAGTACCAACTTTCGTACGAATAGAAATACGTGATTCCGTCGAAAGTTTGAACTTGGTGCACTCTCCAAGGTTGAAGGGCTAATCCGGAGACCATCCACACAAGAGCAATCGCGACGAACACGAGAAATTTGGCGGGAGGCTTAGACAATAACTTGGCCAGCCCCCCAAGTCCAGGGCTCACCCCACTGTTGCTCTTCAATAGAAAACTGGCGAACCCAACAGACACGGCGGTAAGGAAAATAAGAACTGTATACGGCGCCCAGGGGAAAGGCGTGCCACTCAAGTCGGAGGCGAGACCTTGAACAAGTACGATTACAAAAGCAACGTTGGCAATCGCCATGAAGAAACGTGAGTCTAGGAAATACGTCGCTCTCATGCGAACAATAAAGTACAGTCCCAGGCACGACGCTGCCAAAGCGACAACGTCACAAATTTGCCGGATCAAAGCGGACCACGCCTGTGCGACTCATGCCATCTTCGAGGCAGTTTCTAGCTTTTTCATCTCATAAACGAGCCTGACCGTTTGTTCTCCCTCGCTAATACTCAACAAAAACTTCGAGGATGACGCGATCCCAATCAGTCTTGCTATGTCGACCGGTATGAGAAGGTACAAGCTATCCCTGAGCCTAACTGGCTTTACATCTAAGGTCAAGACATCATCGACTTTGCGGTTGCAAAGCTCCGTCTGGGGTTTAGTGTTCTGTAACTTCGCGAGTCTTCAACAGGTTACAAAGGCAGGTCCGACGCAGCATCATCAATCCCAGTCAAGTCCGGCCAGTCGAACTTGTCCCTCAGCAATATTGATGCGTCTTGAGATGTTCCGGCTTCAATAGCAGATATTCGGTAGAGCCCGGCTAGTTTTCGAGCCTTGTCCGACAAGCTCGGGATCGCAATCAAAAAGGCTCGGGATGGCGCAACATCAAAGACCTTCGCATATAGCGAAGCAATTGCGGCTTCTTCGATCTGCTTGTCGCTGGCAATCAAGTCAAGCACGATGACCTCAGACCCTTTGGTAGCCACAGTGTCGAACCTGTGTAGCACCCCCGATCGGCCCGCGACTTGACCAGGCATGTCAAGCATGAACCCCAGCCCCTCCAAGACTGCCCCTATTGGCTTCATCAGAACGTAGCTCCTCTTGAACTCCTCCTCCGCATCCGAGCTGAGTCGATACGTGTATACGCTCACAAATCCGGTGTCTCTAATCGTGAATATATGGCCACAATTACGACATCTATGAATGGGATTTGGAATATCTGACCTCTTTCCACACTGCGAGCATTGAAACCAGGATCCGAGCTTTTGATAGTCTATGCCTGCCTCCACGAGTTCCCTTCCACACTTCGGACAGACTAGGATACCCTCTACGAGAAAGTTGTCGACGCTCTCAATTGTTCCACATGAGGTGTGTTCAAGAAGCGTTTTGCGCTCGATATCAATAGAGTTACAGTTTGGACACACATAGTCATTGCTAACATTCGCAGAGAAACAAGTCGGGCAAACCAATATCTTCTCGAAAAACTTCCGCTTGAATATCCCCACATCCCAAAGCCTCTCAACTAACTGTTTTGCTGCAGTGATGTCTCCGTCCAGAGCAATCTCCGCTTCAGGATAACGAACGGTATGCTCAAGGTCGAAGCTGGGGACGAGCTCCACGATGTCTCCTTTTACAAACTTGTTTAGCAATAGCTGGACACCAGGGTCCTGGTATAGCGACTGCCTATCCTTGGTTGCCACTGTTTCGAACACTCGTCCAGCCTACAGATTCCGGGCTACAACTTCGTGAGCCAGTCCAGCCAATCATATTCAGACATTGTATCTGCGTTAGCCAAAGAGCCGTATCATCACCTATTTGATTTCAGCCGTACTCGAGGCAGACCGAGCCGTCATGGCAACAGCGTCCGGAAACCATAATGCCAATTCTAGAACACCAACGGGAATCCCCGGACTTGACAAACTCTTGAATGGCGGCTTACCAAAGGGGAGAATCATACTCCTTACTGGGGGGCCCGGAACCGGGAAGACAATCCTATCATCGCAGTTTCTTGTCAACGGTATACTCGATTACGATGAGAATGGGGTCTACGTAAGCCTAGATGAAAACAAACAACATGTTTGCGAAGAAATGCTTGATTTCGGATGGGACCTTTCGGACCTTGAAAGCAACAAGAAACTTGCACTCCTGGAGGCCTCTCCCATCAGATACCTTCCCTCTGAGATCAAGGTTGGAAAACTCACGGTCGGACGAAGAGAATTCTCAATGGCAACCCTGATAGATATGATCAAGTCGAGTGTGTCTGAGCTCGGAGCCAAGAGAATAGTAGTCGACCCGGTGACCACCCTCGTTTTTCAGTATGAGGGACAGGCCCAGCAGCGGACCGCACTCGTGGAACTCATAGAGGCGCTGGCCGACACGGACGCGACTTGCATCATAACTACAGAGCTCAGGAGACCAGGGTTTGAGAGAAACGTCGACTATGAGGAGTACCTGGCTCACGGTGTAATCCTGTTGCAACAGCTGCAGGTCGGAAAGTCTCTTCTAAGAGTGATACAGATCGAAAAGATGAGAAAGACGCCCGTTGACAATCAGCCCCGCCCTTATCGGATTACGGAAACAGGGATAGAAGTGTTCCCTCGCGAAAGCGTACTCTAATCACGGAGCGTTCTGGGATGGCAGGACCAATCCGTGGGACGGGTCTCTGTCGTAAGCAGTCCAAGCCGTTGTGTGTCTAGCGCCCCTCATCTTAGGAATTCGAACGTAACGAGAAAGACCTCCAGGACTATCTTCCGCCTTCATCTCGATGACTCCGTCTACCTTGTCCTGGATCGCGGCAATTATCGCAGGGTGAAAGGCCTTCCTAGACAAGGAAGTAACACAGCTCGCCTTACAGCTTCGAATCTTTGCCACAAGTGTGTGCAGGAAATCAAAGGAGGGTCTAACGCCACTTCTTTGAATGAGGGTTGTTAGGGAGTCTAGCGCCAAAAGAACGTTCCCTGAATCATGAGCCTCAGAGAGGGCTTTAGAAATTACAATGCTCAGGTCGGAAAGCCTCTGAGGATCTTCGCTGTACTGTTCAAGACTCTTGACGCCCACGAGGAACGAATAGCAGTCTATGAACACCAGCTTTCGCCTGCCCTCAACCTCGAAGCCCTTAGGGTCCAGACCCATCAACTTGATCGATTCCCTGACACTGTCAGGAAAGTCATCAAGAGTGGCAAACACGACATCTCTCCCCTTTTTTAGGGCCTCAACGACCATTTGAATAATCAGAGTTGTCTTACCAGTCGACGAATCACCCATCACGAGCACGGCTGATGACGAAGGGTATCCGTCTGGCAGCAACGAGTCCACGATTGCCACACCAGTGAGATCCCGCAACAGACCTGGAGACTGCTCCTCGAACATGTTTGGAGAGATCAGCCTTTTCGAGATCTCCCCTTGTATTTCCCGATCTCTAGCCTTGTTGAAGGAAATTACTCGCACTTCCTGCAGCAGTCCGAGCTCGACCAGGTCCGATATGTCGTGCTCGATTTCTTGTGGTTTCCGATGTATTTTCTCTGCTATCCCCTCAATGGTGTCTGTTGTATCTGGGTAATCATGGAAATACATTAGGAGCTCCGCCTTGGTTTCAGAACCGATGAGTTTTTCCAGAAGCTCGCTCTTCAATTGGCTCACCTTCACGTCATTGAAGGACAGCGATGTCTACTAGATGAGCGTCTCCGCTCAACGCTTACCGTATCTTATCAGGGGGTATTGGGGTTGGTGCCAATGCAAAGCCATCCCTCGTGAGGTAGTAGTCGTAGCCTTCCAGTCTGTGTTCCGTACCCCTCATTTTAGGGATGTACAGCCTTCGTCGAACCCTCGAATCATTGAAGCTTGCGTCCAAGACTATCAATCCGTCACCGAGGAACTCTTCAAAGTTGGTCCCAAGCTGCCGTTTTCCCCACGGGACTTCACTAATCATAATCGTCGTGCACCGTGCCCCTTCAAGGAATTTGACCATTATGTGAAGAAAGCTTCTCGCTTCGGCGTTGCTCTCAAATGCTGTCATCAAGGCCGAGAGCGAGTCGAATACGAGTCTTCTCGCGTTTATGCTATGAAGGGATTCGAGAACTGTTTCAAGAGCAGTACTGACCCCGGCCTTCATCGTCGACTGTAATGAGACTAATTGCAATTTTCCCTCCTTTTCGAGGCGATCGAGATCCCAGCCGTACCTTCGAGCGTTCCGTTTTAGCTTGTCTCCGCTTTCAATTACCGAGGCGTACACACCATTTTCACCGCATTTTGTGGCTCCATAGTATAGGAACTGTAGCCCGAGAGTTGTTTTTCCCGTACCGGGCTGGCCGGCCACTATGATAGTATCCCCTCTACAAAGTCCGCCTTCGATGATCTTGTCTAGGCTTGTGATTCCCGTCGGAACTCTTTCTACATCTTGGAGGCTTGCCACCGGTCTCCGCGCTTCCATCATGCTTCCTCCAGAGACCAGAGCTTCACTGGACCTATCTGTCTGAAATGAACTCTCTTCTTGGCTCTAAGCACGTGAAGATACTTAGAAGCGGTCGATCTGTTGACAGTGAGTTCCCTCGCAATCTCGCTTATTGAACTGCTGGGCTTTGCAGCTAGCGAGCGTAAAATGCGCTCCTCTATCTCATCAAGATACCCGTCCTTACCACTACCGCCGATCGCCAACATAGGCCGCCGTGTCAGACGCAGACGGTTGCTCTCATAAGTTGGATGTTACCTTCCGAACGAGATTTGGGTCACTTTAGAAGACCTTAATCTACCGACAACGCAAGCAACTCGGTCGATGGAGTCCATAACAGTCGTGAAGCTCGGAGGCTCCGCCATAACGGACAAGGCGAGGGATTGCACTCCCAACATCCCAGTGATTCAACACGCAGTTGAACAGCTTGCGCGTTACAGGCACCCCATTATCCTGCTCCACGGGGGAGGGTCCTTCGCTCATCCATTAGTCACTAGGTCAAAACTCGAAAGAGGATTCATCGAGAAGACCCAGAGACTTGCTCTGTCTGAAACAGAACTCAACCTAGACCAGCTAGCAAGAGTAATTGGTGCGACACTTCTATTCAACAAGAAACCATTCGTACCATTGCACCCTATGGGGTTCGTCACCATGCGGAATGGAAGGATTAATCGCTGCTTCCTCGACCCGATACGCAAATCCCTAGAGCTGGAACTTACCCCACTGCTGCACGGAGACATGGTATTCGACAATGAGAGGGGATGGGGAGTCCTCTCCGCTGACAAGCTTGCCACGCTTTTGGGGACTCAGCTTAAGGTCGGCAGAGTCTTGCTTGGGTGCGACGTCGACGGTATCTATTCTAGAAACCCGAAACTCTCGGGTGAAGCCCGGCCAATAGTCGAGGTAACTAGGGCTACAGGCCCATCTTTGATTCGTAATCTGGCTCGTGAACCCAGCGATGACGCCTCCGGCGGAATGCTCGGGAAAGCGACCGAAGCCCTCCAAAGTGCGCGCAGGGGGATAGAGAGCATTGTGTTCAATCTGAAACGGAGAAACGCTCTAGCTGATGTTCTGGATGGTAGATGGACTCCCTCAACTCGATTCGTTCCTTGGAGCTAGTAGGTCCGTTTCACAAACTCTTCTGCCAGTTCTCCTAGCCCCCTCGCGTACTGGGAGTCTCCAAACGCAATAAGTTGCGCTTTTGCCTTCTCTAAGAAGCCCTGTGCAACCTCCCTGCTCGCTGTCTCTGCAGGCGTTTTCCCGATGATTCTTCGGGCCTTCTCAGCCAACTTTGGGGACACTCTCTTTGCCTGAAGAATATGCTGTAGTTCAACACGATCCTTTGTCGGCAGAAACTTCAACGCCATGAGTACAGCGACGTTCCCCATCTTGTGTTCAATGATGTCCTTCGCGGATTGCTTCCCTGTAGCATTCCCGAAAATGTCTAGTACATCGTCCATCACTTGAAAGGCGAGCCCGGCGTTCCAGCCATAGTTTCTAAAGCCGGCAGTGGCTCTTCTAGAGGCTCCTGCTGTCAGTGCTCCAATCTCCGATGAAGCCCTGAATAGAGCCGCAGTTTTTTTCCCAATCATCTCCAAGTAAAGCAGGATGCTGGGTACAGTAGTACGATTGGTGACTAAGTACGGGTCTTTCCTTCCAGCCTGTTCGAAGAGTAGGTCTAATCGTTCCCCGTCGATGATTTCCTTCATTGTGTTCACCGCAACCTGTCTGACTTCATCGCTCCCCTTACATTCGTTAATGATGTCGTCGATTACCTCCCGGTAATGCATCGCGATAAGCAAGGCAATCGATTCACCTGCACGCACTCGAATAGTTGGTTGTCCACGACGCAATTTCGCGTGGTCTATTATGTCATCCATGACAAGTGAATAGTTGTGAATCATTTCAACAACTGCCGCGGGCTTGAGAGACTCCTCCAAGCTGCCTCCACAGGCTAGTGACGACAATATCACCATCGTCGCCCTTACACGCTTCCCTCCTACCTTGAAGTGATAGCTAAGAAGAGAACTGAATCTTCGAGATGAACCCTTCGAGAGAGCCCCAATTATTATCGGGTCTACCTGACGCCCCAACCGAATGAGTCGAGGCAGAGATCTAACCATGTTCACGCCCCCCGGACAGAAATCTGCTTCTTCATCAGGGTCACTGTGTTTCCGCAGTGAAGTCTAGGGTGGCTTCCAAGCGCAAGACTCTCGCTTGCCCGATCAAGCGCTTCCTTCCGGTCTGACCTCATCACTGTGTTGTCTGTTTGTTGGACTCTTCGGTCGTCTTGCGTGCGCCTATCGCCTTCAAGTGCTTTGTCGAGGCGGGAGTGGGAGCCCAAAGAACCACTTCATACCAGAGATTTCGCCCATCAGAGTAGAGGTAGTACGAGCTGACGACTTCCAAGTTTGGATATTTGGCCGCCGCTCTCATCTCACCGATCCTTTGTAGCGAAATCGAGCGCGTGATCTTTGAGACGCCCAATGCCTTCTGTCGACGCCCAGACACGGGCCTCGACTTCCGAGCGCCTCCCCGTCTGACTCGAACTCTAACAACCACCATGCCTGGTTTTGCTTTGTAGCCTAGGCGCCGCGCTCTGTCAATTCGCGTTGGACGGACTAGACGCCTAACAGTGGGCTCTCTACGCCAACCGATCGATGAACGACGGAGCCACTCCCTAAGCTCGGGACCCATCTCAATCCAGCTGTCTTGCATGTAAGAGTACGCCATTGCTGTTCGAATCTTCGACCCAGGACGATGGACCACTGATAAGGATTGCGAACTTCCTGGAATCTAAACATCGTTAAATCATGGTCTCCGACGTCCGAGTAATCATCGGAAGTGTCCATTGAGTCAAATGGCTCAAGAAGCAAAACTCCTGAAGCGTGCTTACGAACCGGCGCGCCTTGCGATGAAATACCACCCTCTGTACCACGGAAAAATTGAAATCGCTCCAAAGGTTCCAATAAGCTCCTATGACGATTTTGCTGTCTGGTACACTCCAGGTGTTGCTGATCCCTGCAAGGAGATTCAGAGCCATCCCGACAAAGTTTTCGAATATACAAACAAGTGGAACAGCATTGCTATCATAACCGACGGCACGCGTGTCCTTGGCCTCGGTGACATTGGGCCTGAAGCCGGGCTTCCCGTCATGGAAGGAAAAAGTCTCCTCTTCAAGTACTTGGGGGGTGTCGACGCATTCCCTATTTGTCTGGGAACCAAGGAGCCTACAGAAATCATGAGCGCGGTTCGATGGATTCAGCCCTCCTTCGGAGGAGTGAATCTTGAGGATATTGCCCAGCCCAAGTGTTTCGACATACTTGACACGTTGAGAGACGAGCTTAGGATTCCGGTTTGGCACGACGATCAGCAAGGCACAGGAACGGTTGTCCTTGCAGGCCTGATAAACGCGCTCAAGGTGGTTGGGAAGAAGCTTGGTTCGGCGTCACTATGCATGGTCGGAGCCGGAGCGGCGAATATTGCGATAGCGCGAATTATCATCGAGGCCGGTGTTACACCGGGAAACATAATCATGGTCGACAGCCACGGCATCCTCAGCCGAAATAGGAAGGACCTAGAGGGAACCTATCACGCAAAGTGGGACATGTGCCTTAAGACAAATCGTGAAGGAATCGATGGTGGATTAGAACAGGCGATCAAGGGAAGAGATGTCCTAATCGCCATGGCGCATTCAGGGCCAGGAGTCATCCCTGCAAAGCTCTTGCACTCGATGGAGAACAGCGCCGTGGTTTTTGCCTGCGCCAACCCTGTTCCCGAGATTTGGCCGTGGGAAGCAAAAGCAGAGGGCGCTAAGATTGTCGCAACTGGACGTTCAGACTTTCCTAACCAAGTCAACAACTCCTTGGGCTTCCCAGCCATATTCCGAGGAACCCTTGACGTGAGAGCAAGAACAATCACCGACGAAATGTGCATAGCCGCCGCCAAGGAAATCGCGAAGGTCGCCGAGGAGAAGGGGTTGAACGAGGAGCGGATAATTCCGTCGATGAGGGATAAGGAGGTGTTTCCTCGAGAAGCAGTAGCCGTTGGCATGGAAGCTCAGAGGCAGGGTATAGCTGGACTTCAATTGTCCCGAACGGAGCTGTACGAACGCGCAGTATCAACGATATCACACGCTCGCAGATCAACGGAATTACTCATGCGCAGAGGCCTCATCAAGAGCATGCCAGGACATATTCATCGGAGGAAGCAACAACGGAATCGTACAAGGTAGCGGTCATCGGCGGAACGGGGGATGAAGGATACGGACTAGCGCTTCGATGGGCAAGACATGGACACCACATCTACATCGGCTCGAGAAACCTCGAACGCGCCCAAACCGCGGCTAAGGCCATTAGAGAATCAGTGGGAGGCCAGGCTGACGTTTCCGGACTGACCAATTTGGATGCCGTTTCGAAGGCAGATGTTGTGGTTGTAACCGTGCCGTTTTCTGGTCTCGCGGAAACCCTTCGGACGATCAAGCCCTCCTTCAGGCAAGGGCAAATCGTGGTCAACGTCACGGTTCCTCTCGAAACCTCGGTGGGTGGAAAAGCGACGAGGACTCTGAGTTTATGGACCGGTTCAGCGGGGGAGTTCGCTGCAACACTCCTTCCCCGCGGGGTAAAGGTAGTATCAGCTTTCAACAATGTCAGTGCAGAGGTGCTGGGCGACTCTTCGAAGCGTGTCGACTGTGACATATTGGTTTGCGGCGATGACGAGGACGCGAAGCGCATAGTTTTCGGAATGGTCCAGGCTCTTCCTGGAGCCAGGGCTATCGACGCTGGGCGTTTGGACAATTCGAGAACCATTGAACAAATTACGGCGCTGTTGGTCTCTCTCAACATTCGCTATGGCACAAAGAGCGCCGGGATAAGAATAACCGGAATCGCTACCGGCTAGTGCCTCGTGGTCTTTGTGCAGGTTGGCATAGTCGGAAAACCCAATGCTGGAAAAAGCACGTTCTTCAGCTCCGCTACTCTCAATGACGTGGCCATTGCCAATTACCCCTTTACAACAATTAAGCCTAGTCACGGTGTCACGTACCTTCGCACACGATGTGTTTGCAAGGCTCTCGGAGTTCGCGATTCTCCGCGCAATTCGAAGTGCATAGACGGTGAACGATTCATACCGGTCGACCTGGTCGACCTCCCGGGACTCGTGCCAGGTGCTTCTCAGGGAAGAGGTTTAGGAAACCAGTTTTTGGACGAGGTCAGAAGGGCAGACGCGATGATCCATGTCGTTGACGCGTCGGGCTCGACTGACCCTGAAGGTAAACTGGTCGCCATGGGGAGTCACGATCCACGAGAAGACGTGAAATTCCTCAACGAAGAACTAGAGCTTTGGATCCTACAGTTACTCAAGAAAGAGTGGGACAAGATTGCCCGGAGGACCGACCTTTCAACCGAAGATCTTGTGGAGTCGCTTTCTGAAAGACTTAGCGGGCTAGGAGTGAAGAAGTCTCAGATAGAGAGCTCTCTCGAGAAAGAGAACCTTTCATCCAGACCATCTCGATGGTCGAATGAGGACATGCGTCGGTTGGTGAATTCGCTCCGGAAAAGCTCCAAACCTATCCTTATCGCCGCCAACAAGGTCGACCTTCCTTCATCACAACCAAATCTCGAGAAGTTGCGGTATGCCGATACTCTGACCATTCCGGTCTGCGCCATGGCCGAAATAGCCCTCCGTAGGGCAGCCGAGAAAGGGTTGGTGGCGTACAAGCCGGGCGACGCGAACTTCCAGGCAAGAGAGGGGTCCATCCTGACACCCGAACAGAAAGCCGCTCTCGAGATGATTAACCAAAGAGTCTTGAGGCCTTACGAAAGCACAGGCGTACAACTCTGTATCAATGAAGCTTTCTTTCGTCTTCTCAACATGATTGTTGTGTATCCTGTCGAAGACGCTGAAAAAATGACGGACCACTCGGGGAATGTCCTCCCTGATGCTTTCCTCGTTCAGCAGGGCACGACTCTTGGACAGCTCGCGCTGAAGATTCACAAAGAGCTGGGCGAGTCGTTTCTCTACGGATTGAACGCGAGGGATGGCATGCGCCTGGGCGAGTCCTACACTCTCAAGAATGATGATGTGGTGAGTATTATCAGTGCGGCCCGTCGGCGCTAGAAGACTCTATCCCTATTGCTCGGAACAAAATCAAGGGTCCCTGCTTCAGGCTAAGGTTTCGGTGCCGGGTCAGGAGTGATCGGCGCTTTACTTTCCTTCGTGGCACTACTCTCACGCTTCTGGCTTGGAGGCTTCGCTGGAGGAGCTGGCTTCTCAGCGACATGAGTTTTCGCTTGGGCCGCGGGCTTTCCTGGAGCGGACGGTTTTGCCGGTGGAGCGGCTTTAGGCTCTTCTTGCTTCTTGGACTTGGATACTCGTTCGTTCTTGGGAAGATTCCTGTTCTTGAGATAGAAGGGCAACACCAGGTCAGCGGTCTCTCTGTCGTCGTAAACCTCTACCGCGCAGACAGCGCTTGACCCTCCAGTGCGGGTGGCTATGCTCCGAACGAACACTCTCTCCATGGGGGCCTTGAAATGATCGGAAGCCAGCTTCCTAACAGTAAGCCGGTCAGGTGTTCCCGCCCCCTCATGATGAACGATAAGCTTGGTTTCTCTCCTTCCCATCAAAGGGTTTACCCGTTCCTCGACGACCTCGAAGCTCAATTTCTGGTCCCCTCGGGCCCTCGAGACTTGTCGGCCTTCTCTGACTCGCCGCTAACGATAACACTGTTGACCTGAAACGTGTCCTCGTTTATGGTGCGGCCGCGCACGAGCTTCCTTATTCTCTCACCCTCAGTTTTAGGTTTGAACCCTACGCCCGAGGAGAGGATTGCTCTCTTCTTGGCTCCCCCTTGAATGTCGAACCTCATTGGAATGCCGTCCTTATCGGTTCCTCCTGTTATTCGAAGCGTGAGGCTTCCAATTCCCAACAGTTTTCCCTCAACTTCCTCTCCAATGCTCTTACCAATCAAAGCCTGTGCTTTGGGACCTTCAAGAACTGTGGCCTTGGAAGTCTTGGTTTTCGTATCCGATACTATTATTTGGAACTTGGCCATTTGTTGCTACCTCGAAGGGAGCCGGAACTTTCTATCCTGCTAATAAACGTCCCAGCGACTATGGCACAGCGTCCTGAACAGTGTGCCCAAGTGCTTGGGACTCGCTCAGCAGCTCCGCTTCGCCCGGCGATAGATAGTCTTTGAACTTTGTTGAGAGGATCCGAGCATGCTGAGGGGGCACGTCGACATAAAGGACATCCCCTTCGAAGATGTGCCTTCCGACTGTTGGCTTGTCTATTGAAATCGCAATCTCCTTGCCGTGACCTGCCTCCGTAACATCCTTGCCTTGATCTTGGATTCGCACGACTGTTCCGATTCTTTTGCCGTTGCTGTTTACCAATGGGTATTTTGGCCGAATCGTGCCCTCTAGAATCTCTACTCCCACGATGGCCGGGCCGCTTCTCCGGAAGACGAACCCTTTGAGCAGCCTCACCTTTCCAGGTCGAACTAAAAGGTCCATTTCCGCTTTCACTCCCGCGGCCCTCTGAGTCTGAACCCATCTAGAGTAGTCATCCAGCACACGATAGATTACGTCACCCCTGAAAACCGGAATCCCCGAGGAAGCGACTTCCTCTTCCGCGTCTGGAAGCAAACGAGCGTTGAAGGCAAGAATCGCGGCCAAGTACTTGTCCTTTCCTCGGACCACCTCTGCTTCTACCACGTCCCTTCTTGAGACATCCCCAACATCTGCGATTCGAACAGGAACATGGGCTGCCTCGAGAGAGGTGGTCAACGCTTCAAGCGACCCCAGAGCGTCTGCCTTCACAATCACTCCATTTCGGTCAGTGCTGACTTTTACCGTCTCAACCTCGGCTAGAATTCTCTCTTCAAGCTCTTTTTTCGAGGCGGTCCCTCTTACTGCGTAAATCGGCGAGCCTGCAATTGCATCTTCTAGGTCGGGAGCGGCAATTTTTACTCCAGCCGCGGCGTCAATGAAACTGGCTCGCGTAAACTTGTCTCTCGGGTCTCGGATCTCGTCGAGCGGTTTCGGTAAGAGCAGGGCTCGAACCCTTGTGGAGATGATGCCACCGCTACGGCGCGCGAGGACAATCTGGTCGTCAATCGCGAGATGCCCGTCATAGATCATCGCGTCGATGGTGACCCCTAGGCCAGGCTCCTCGTTAACTTCAAGCACAGTTCCTTCGGCTGCACCTGTTGTCACTAAGAGCTCATTCTGCATGTAGCTCTGCGTTAGCCCGACCAAAACGGCTATGAGGTCCGGGACCCCTTCCCCTGTCTTCGCGCTTGCCGGGACTAGTGCAACCGTGCGGGCGAACTCGGTTATCCTGTCAAATCTTTCTGCTCTGAACCCGTATCTCGACAGAACTCCCATCATTGTGTACAGTCTATTGTCAAGGTCTGCCAGGACTTCGGGCCTTTGATTTTCCTTGTTTTCAAGGAATGATTGTTCCGACTTCGACTTCCATCCCGGAATAGCATCGATTTTGTTGCAGCAGACTATGAAGGGGGTTTTGCGGGCCCTGAGAATGTTGAGCGACTCAACAGTCTGCGGTTCCACACCCTTCGTGATGTCTATCACTAGGATTGCCACATCTGCGGCGGAGCCTCCTCGCTTCCGAAGGTTGCTAAATGTTTCGTGACCGGGTGTGTCTATTAGCAGGAGCCCGGGTATCTCGATTTTTAGCTTGAACCTTGTTAGGAGAGGGCCGCAAATCTTGTTGAGGGTTTCCGCCGGAATAAAACTTGCCCCGATCCATTGCGTGATTTGTCCGGGCTCCCTAGCGGCGACTGAGGTACCCCGGATCCTATCCAGCAGAGTGGTCTTTCCATGGTCCACGTGTCCCAAGACCACTGCAATCGGTTGCCTGATGGGCATGTCGCCAAATCTCCATCTCTACTCTGACTCTCCTCGTTTCAGTAAAAAAATGTGATTCTTAGGTCTAGAGCTCTGGAAAGAATATGGCGGCCTCTCTCCGAGCGTTCTCGGCGCTGTCGGACGCGTGTATTACGTTAGCCGTAATCGATACCGAAAAGTCTCCTCTTATCGACCCCGGTTCGGCTAAAAGAGGGTTTGTTCCTCCAATAACCTTCCGAACCGTTTCAACTGCGTTCGGACCCTCGAGTACAAGCAAGAGAACCGGACCGGAAGTCACGTGGTCAACCAGTTCGTGAAAGAAGGGTTTCCCTTTGTGAACCTCGTAGAGCGCGTGAGCCTCAGCTGGCGTAATCCGGTGCAGCCTCAGTTGTTTTAGTGTTAGACCTTTCCTTTCGAGGCGTGTGATGACCTCACCGGCGATTCGTTGTCTGAGTGACTCCGGTTTGAGGAAGGAGAACGTCCACTGGCTCGGTGCGGAACTCAGCGCCCCTTCTCTCTCTTTCCATAGTACGCGGTCCATTTCATCTTTCTAGAGTCCCGTTTCATCGTTACACTACTCACTCTACATCTTCTGGAACAGAAGTAGACAAGCGTACCGTCGTTTTTGACATGCATCATGCCGGTTGTATTGAGAAAGCTCTTCCCGCAAAAACTGCACTTGAGCGTTCTCGGCATGAAGCGGTGCCTCCTATCGGATCTTCTTCGCTTCTCTTTCAGTCTCTCGAAGCATCAATACATCACTCAGGCGGATCGGGCCTTTCACGTTTCGGGTTATAATTCTGCCCTTGTCTCTCCCCTCGAGGACTCTCACCCGGACCTGGATTACTTCTCCGGTTACACCGGTTCGCCCAATTATTTGGGTGACTTCAGCGGGCGTGAGAGGCTCGTCACTCCTCTCCCTCCCCCTACTCACTTTGTAGCACCTGTTCGCTTCAGACTTTCAATCGTCTTCGATATGTCCTTCAAGGACTGGGCTCCATCGCCCGGTTCTACGACAGAAATCGCTGCGGAGCCAACATCGAGCCCAGCAGACTTTCCCAGCTCTAGCTTGCTTGGAACGTAGAGATATGGGATTTTCCTCTCGTCGCACAAGATTGGCAGATGAGCGACGACTTGGGGCGGCTCGACATCCTCCGCGATCACGACTAGCTTTGCAATTCCTCTTTCAATAGCTTTTGTGGTCTCATTTGTTCCTTTTCTCAGCTTCCCTGTGTCCTTCGCGACTTGGAGAAGCTGGTACGCCTTGTCGGAGGTCTCCTTAGGAACTTGAAATCGGACGTAAACTGATTTCTGGGACATTTAGCCTCACTCTCATCGGCCTAGTTGGCAGAACGGGGCGGGGTGGGGCTTTTATCAAGGTTTCGATTAGGAAACCTTAGACAACACTAAATACCCGACTTGAAGCTCTGCCGCAAGAATTGTCGAAGCCACAACAGCAACAGGCACCGGCTAAGAAAAAGAAGGCGCGTTCAAGGGCGGAACTCTACGAGCTCTCCGCGTCTTCGGCTCGACTGAAAAACCGAAAATGCCCTCGGTGCGGGTCTATCATGGCGTCACACTCGCAACCCGTGCAGCGCTGGGTCTGTGGCTCATGCAGCTTCACAGACTACGGCCAGAAGCCCTAGCGTCACCTTCCAAGAAACGGCAAATGTCGGAACTATCGGACTCTGATCGCGTATCGACCAGCAAGTTTTATTCCCATTAGTCGCCCGACCTCAGAATTGGATGGGTCCAGCACGACCACGAATCCAGTCCAATCATCGCTTAGATTGCTCGATTTGCAGTTGGGGCAGATAGGGCCGTTACTTATCATCCGGCAATTCTTGCATGCTTTTTCGGTCAAGCTTTGCGCTCGGCCCTCGCAGGCTTGCCCTTGAGTTCTTCCTGAATCCACTCCAGTCGTCCGAGGAAAGGCTGTCTTAGAGTAATCCCGATCTTGCCACCAGATCCTCCTCGTGGAAAACTGACTGCTATTATTCGTCCTCGAACCAGGTTCCCTTTGCCGAGTTTTCTTTGGGTCTCTCGGCCAGATAGGACTCCGTGCTTCTCATCGTAGGTAATGAAGTCGTCTATGATTTGTGAGACGTGGAGAAGCGCATCTTCGGGGCCAATTCGGACAAAGGCCCCGAAATCAGTGACCTCCACGATTTCGCCTTCCACAACCTCGTGGAGTTCAGGGAAAAATGTTAACAGCTTGAAAAGCGCTTTGTGATGCGTGGAACCGTCCCCTGGAAGAATTTTCCCTGTAGTCTCAATGTCTACGTCTGTCACTAAGATCACGTATCCGAGTTCCTCATCAACATAGTTTTCGTACTTCAATTTGATTTGTTCAAGAGCTACCTGGTCAATTGGCTCACCAAACTTCTGCGGTGGAATCCTGACCACATCCTCCACAGACACCATCCTAAACATGTCATCGACAGCCGCGCTAAGGCCGTTATTTTAGGACTCCGTCGTGATGGTAGTTTCCGATCTCGCGATTCCCCTTGCTCGACACCATCTGGCAAGCTTTCCAAAGGCTACTGCTCTATGAGAGTAGCGGTTCTTGTACTCAAGACCCATTTCAGCAAAGGTTCTGGTCGCTCCGTTTCGAATGAAGATTGGATCGTAGCCGAAACCTTGACTTCCTCGAGCCTTCTTGGAGATTCTCCCACGAGCATATCCCGTAAACATGGCAGAGCCTGACCCGGGAAATGAAAGAGCGATTGCGGCCTGGAAGTAAGCACTCCGATTTCGAAATCCATGGATCAACCTAAGCATTCCAGACAGACCGATTGTCGTCAGCACATAAGATGAAAATGGTCCCGGAAATCCGCCGATAGCCTCAACGAATAGCCCGGAATCCTCAACGACTACGATACGGGATTCCTTGACCGCTATTTTCTCCGCAGCGAACCTTGCTATTGTCGTGAGGCTTCTACTTTGGATCTCCGTTTTTTGCCTCCGCAGATGCCTGAGTGAGATTCCATATCTCGACAAAACTGACTGGGCCTCGTGAAACTTGTTTCGATTCGAAGTGGCAAACCAGAGGGTCGAGCTATCGGAGGGCAAGATACCTTCCCCTCCTCGCGATCACGGCGGCCTTTTTGAGCGATTTTTGGGATTGTGCTGAGCCGACGGTTTCTCTATACCCCTTTGAAAATGCTCGCATGAATGCTCTCGTGTCTCGAGTGTGAGTGGTGGCAAGCGACCTCTCAAACAGGTGAAGGTCGACTCCTATGTCTTCGATCTCATCGGAATGGGAAGACATACCAAAGTCAAGCATGAAGGTCCTGAAGCCCGGAGCGATGATTACGTTGGAGGTTGTAAGGTCGCCATGGACAATGCCCCCATTATGGAGGATCCCTACCTGACGCCCGAAGTTCTCAAAGATGGTTATCGAATCCGAAGAAGACGTCGGGTCGATGACATTTCTTGCCAAAACCCCATCTATGAAATTCATTTTGATTGAGCAGTCCTCCGGGTTAACCTCGAGCAAGGTTGGGGCCCTCACTCCTAACCGCTTCGCCGCGTGCATCGCCAAAGCTTCTCGGGTGGTGCGCTCCCTCCGAATTTTCACGTCGAGTTCTGCTGTTCTGTACGTCTTCCTAATTCTTCTCTTCAGAACCGCTTTCCAACGGGCTAGCACGAGAGTGAAAAGGTCTGCCTCTGCCCCGCGATGGAGAAGGGTCAGTTTTGTCGAGGAATCCATGTCACGTCGACCTCGTCAAGTCTCCACCTTGGAATAACCCTGCTAGTCTCGACTGGCAAAGAAAAACCCTCGCGGTACGCCAACTGTCCTGAGCAGGCGATTTGAGCGCCACAATCACCTGAGTATTGAACTGGTACGGGATGGAAGCTCGCACCGTGGTCATCAGCAACAAGTTTCAACATCTCTCTCAATCGCTCATTAGCTGCAACTCCACCCGCGAGAAGTACTTCATCCTTCCGTGTTTGAACAAGACTTCGCTCAACAGCCTCAACCAGCATCGAGAATGCAACCTCCTGCAAAGAGAAGCAGATGTCCGCTAATCTCTCGCCCTTCTCAAGGAGTCGCAACGCCGCGGTCAGAACTCCCGAATATGACACGTCATTTCCTTTGACCGTGTAGGGCAACGGGAGAAACGTCGTCCCTCGTTGAGCCACCTTCTCAATCGATACGCCTCCAGGTGAGGGAAGCTTCGCCGCCCTAGCGAACATGTCGAAGAGATTGCCCAGAGTAATGTCCTGCGTCTCACCGTAGAATAACCATCTCTTCCCAATGTGCACCGCGATGGCCGTGTGTCCTCCCGAAACGAGAACAGCAAGAGGATCGCGCGCACCAGCGGCGGAAATTGCTAGGTCCAGATGGGCCACTCCGTGATGGACTGAGACAAGGGGCCGTTCGAGAAACGCTGCAAGAGTCCTTGCGACGGTTGCGCCGATTCTGAGACAGGGTCCCAGGCCTGGCCCTGCTGAGAACCCTATTATCGTTGGTTGGAGAGGGCTCATACCAAGTGCTTGCCTGATCACATCATGCGCAACTTCGACATGATGCAGTGCAGCTTTTCTTGGATGAATACCAACCCCCAAAGGAGGCCTGTAGGTCGAGTTCAAGTTCACTACTATTCGGCCGTCGGAATCAACTATTCCGACTCCGAAGGTGTGGGCCGTGGACTCTATTCCCAGACAAACTGAAGAGTCGCCTGAAGGCCTCATCTCTTTGGAAAGGTTAAATTTCGCCTAATAGCCCCATCGCCGTCCTAGACGGGAGTGCCTGCAGATACAGCCGGAGATCAACATCGTTACAGCAAGCGAGCACCGAATGTCACCACCTCCGTGCGGTTGAACTAAGTCTTTTCAAACAATCGGGCGCGGGATTTCAATTGGGAGGAAATATGCAGGAATTTAACAGTTGCCCCTGGCTCACTCAAGATTCGGTCACCAGAAATTGCCTCGGATATTGCGACATCTCTCAAACCACTTGTAAGCTTGCGATTCCCATTGAATGGGTCTGTTGGCGCTTTTCGCTATGAGTCTTGGCGTGTGTGGAAAAGAAGACCGTTCTAAGGTTTGGAGGCATGCTTTCCAAAGATTAGAAATAAGACTGAGGGAGTGGCTTTAGTTCCCGACCGTGCTCAACACTGGATTCGTCAAGGCGTTTAGCATCGGAGCTATCGTTGCCCTTGCCGTAATAGGCGGAGTCGTCGTCGGCCAGCCACTCTTAGCTCGGAACCAGGAGTCTTCCTACAACTGTCCATCATTCATTGCAATTCCACCATCTTTTCACGGCTCAGGGTTCTTGATGAGCAAGACAACTGGATTCGGTCCTAATGGAATGCAATTCGTCATAAAACCGAACTCGACCGCATTCCTGCAAATCAGCTACTTTGTGGGTGCCAACTCAGTTGAGAACATCTATGTCAATAGTCAGAATACTTTACTCCGGTCCAGTATTGGGCCAGAATAGGTACCGCCGTGAATAGCTTAACTGATGCGGAAGTTGGGCTGGCAGCTGCGACAGTCGATGTGACGGTGACTGGAAATCACACTTTGACAGCAACCTACGAGGTGAGCGCGTCGGCCTCAGCCCTAAACGGAGCCTACACCGGAACCTTTTGGTCTACATGCGGTCCTCAAGTTGTGCTAACAATCGGGGATTCGTTTTATACCGGCCCCGGTTTGGGAGGAGTCTATAACTAGAGCCTATCGAACGCAAGCATTGCAGACGAACCCCCGCTACACTGCCGTCAGCCTATAGGCTCGAAACAGACTTGTTGTTTTGCTTCCATTCTTGGAACTCTGTAGTCGATAATGGCAAAGTACCTCTTAATCGCAAGGCGTTTCGTTTATTGCCTTCCGAGCTAACAGGGATGGAATGGTGTATTTCGGGTGGTTATCCAGGTCGTTGTAAAGGTGCTGGCGCTTTTGACAGCCGTAGTTGATACGTTAGTTACGCACGGGCAGCAATTCTGCATTGTGTACTGATTGTCAAAACCCTGCGAGGTAAACGAATAGATGCCGACTTCGCAAGCGTAGGGATTAAGGAAGCAGATGCGAGCGTTGAGGGACACTGAGCCAAACTGCGCCAATGAGTCGCACCGACCAATGTGTACCCGAACGACCTCATCGCCGACCACGATAATTTCTGCTGGGGGAAAGGCGGCCGCCGCAAGAGCCAGTGGCCCTTCATCCATAACGAACAGCCCCCCAGCATAGCGAAAGATGTCGTGAGCCGTCCTCCTCCTCCTTCTCACTCCCAAAAAGAGAGGTCGATACAAAGGTCAGGCCGATATGGCGGGCCCGGAGGACCTGGATTGAGTTCCTCGTGTCCGTAGGCTACTTTCACCTAGCCGCGGTGTTATCGAGTTTGGCTGTTGTGGTCCCCAGGGGGCGAGATTCGAACTTTCGTCAAACTCCTCGAATGATAGGTCCTACCTATCAGGATTCACCGGAGGATACGAGACTCTGAACCCGCCGAACCAGCTTTGATCAGTCACGACGTCTATCGTGTATGTCTGGCCAGCGGCGAAATAGAATCCTTGGCTGCCGGTGTCGATACTTACTGGAACGACGGAAAGCGCGGGAATGGAGACCCCTTGGACTGTGAAAGGTGTGAGACAGCTGGACTCATTATAGGGGATCCAGTGGCAATCGGGATACTTCGATGGCCCGTTTTCGATGTATAGAGCTTGCACCGTTAGACTCTTGCCCGCGGGACCCGTACTGGCGAACCAGATCGTTAGCAGACTAGGCTCTTGATTCGTGTTGTTCCGGATGGTGTAATGGTCTACACGCAACACCTCCGGCGGGTTGCAGCCGGGGCAGACAAGCAACTGATTGTGCATGTTGTAGAGCCCGTAGCCGGTGAGTCCCGAGAGCACGACCGCCGTTATCGCGGCGGCCGCGGCTTGGTGGCTCCTGATCCACCGGATTGTCCACTGCAATGCCGTCCAAGTCATGTTGTTGTCTTCAGGGTGAGTTGGGCAGCGTGTTCCCAGTGAAACGTAAGGCTAGTGCCATTTTTCCCGGCTACGAGGAAGAAGAGCATCGGTACAGAGCTCCCTCCGTGAAGCCCAAGACCTTCCAGCCTTGGAGATTACTTTCGCCTAGCCGCGGTATTCTTCGAGTCTGGACTGTGGTAGCCCGGGGGAGAGCACCGGTCATGAGCACGAATGTCTTCCAGGATCTCCAAACTTCCCCTCTTCTTTTCTAAACATGTGAAACATGAGAGAGATTTCCGGAAGCTACTGATCGCACTGTTGGCTGGCGGGACTGGTGGGATTTGAGCCGGAACTGGTTCACAACCAGTTGAGGGCCTTTCTACAAAAATTATAGACCCGGACCGACATACTGTTTTTACACATTTACGCTAGTGCCCCGGAAGCGTTAAATTCAATGCATAGTTTCACAGCCCAGTCTAGTTCTTGCAGTCGACCCAGATTGGACGGAAGGGTGAGACTATGCGGAAGAATGGTCCGGTCAATCTGCCCTGTCCGGGGCGTCGCGCCAAGGAACTTGCAAAGGCAGCTTTGGTGTCATGTCTTATCCTTCTGACGGTTCTCGGGCCAATTGGTCCTCAGATACCGAGTCTAGTCAACGCACTGTTCGCCTCTCCGGGCGAAACTGGGCCGAGTGACCAACCTTTCGGTGGAGTATCTGGACCTCCAGCCGGTTCCATTCCGTCGAATACTGTGGGTGCTGATCCGGTGCCCGACCTTTCAGTCCCTAGGACTGTTGTTTCAAGTCCAGACAAGCTCCTCGGAGCAGCTGGTGTGATTCAAACCTCTGCTGACAATCTCACCCTGCGAAATCCTGCTGTGTCTCTAAGACTTTTGGGAGGCGTTGCCTCTATTGACCTGCTTCTGGCGCCAGATCGCAAGACCGCTAACTCGTATTCGCGATGGATGATTGAAGAGAATGTTAATGGACTCTGGATGCCAACTATCACAACATCCAACAGGTTTACGATTATCGGAACAAACTCAACGGGCGCATACCTTGTCAGGAGACTGAATGTCAGTTCAGCCTCAAGTTCGCTAGGTGCGTTAACAATTGTCTACAAGGCTACGAACCAAGGTCCTCTAAAATGGGACCTCAGGCTTGACTCCGCTTCGAGCGGGCGTTACAGACTGGTCTACGTTTGGCGAAACATAACAAGTACGACGGACCTCTCACTAGTCGCGAAGAAATTTACGGTCAATTTTGGGAGTTACAACTATACCTTCTCATGGAGCGACGTTCCGAGCCACCTGAACTCCTCGGCGGTCGTATCTTCAGACCAGTTCCGGCTACTCATCGACCTTGGGACTGTAAACGCTGGTTCCAGGATTCAGGTGGACCCCAGCATCGTCTCCACCAATGTTGCCTCTACAGCGACGGCAAACACGTTCCAACGCCACATTTTCTACGACTCGAAGGGAGGAAGGTACTGGTTCTTCTACTATAACGGATCCTCAGAAGTTTATAGAAGTTCCACGGACGGCATTGTCTGGTCCTCCGCCTCAACTATGCCGAGCGGCTGGCCATCATGGAGTAGCACTGATTCGTCGATCCCGGCCATTTTCAACTACGGCCAAACAGTTGTTGCCGTGGTCGGGCAGGCAAATACGACGCTCAACAAGCCTTCTCCTTGGACTGGCTCCGTTTCAGTCTATTATTCAGTCGGGAACATTACCGGACAATCGATACTGTGGGGACCTGTGAGGATTGCGGAAACACAAACAAAAACATGCACCCTTATGCCAGTTTACCCTCCAGGCACTCCCTGCAGCATGACTCTGAGCACGCGATTTTCCAACGTTCACTTGTACGCCGACGGTAGCCTCGCCGTTTCGTATGATTGGTTCTCGCAAACGACAAACTACCTGTGTCCCACTTTTAGTAATCCCTACGACGAGAGTCACGTGCGCCTCCGACTGCTATTCAGCCCATCAGCAAGCTCACCCTGGGGAACAACCTCCTTTGAAGCAGAGGGCCTCGTGGATCAATCCAATTGTGGACAAGCATCTCCTAACCTGTACCTCGGAAGGTCGGTGGTACTACCCTTGGGCTCGACACTCGGAGCAAATGGGGTTCGCGTTGTGTATCAATGGCGGTATTTTGGTAATTATGCTATCAGGTCGGCGACCTTCACGTCTCCAGGCAATCCTAATATCCAAACTGTGAACCCTTCGTCCTTCAACGTTCCTTATACCGATGAATTTTCGGCCGTTTCGGACGCTGATTACGGGACCCATGTGCTCATCATTAACAGGAATGATGGAACGGCCAATTACGCTTTCATGGCAGCCACCGGGACCCTCTGGAGTGTCGCGGTTCCGATATTGCGTACCTCAAGCCAGCTCACTAGCGTGAGGTACCCCGCGCTCACTGTTGACTACTCGACCAGTGATCTGTATGCGTTTGCTCAGTCTTGGGGATGTGTCCCCCAGGATCCCTATGGTGCTTGCTACACCAGTCCGGAGTCTATTATCATGAAGCGTAGGCCGGTGGGGCAGGACTGGGCGGATCAATCTTCGACATTCCCAGTGACTCAGAGAGTCTACCCGTGGTATGTTGGATCTAACTACGCATCGGCCAGTGCGTCGAATTCGAGCAGATTGCTCTTGGGCTGGACGGAGGGCCAAGGACCATACAATGTATCGTTCGCGTCAATCCCAATTCAGACGGCCTGGTCACCATTCTCTTCACCAGCGGACCCCTGGAATCGCAACGGTCTAGCACCTTACGGGCAGTACTTCTCCAACCTAAACGAATACGTATCCGCGAGTACGGGATTTCTGACCGTCCGTCAAACGGACCTCACGGTTCCCGGGCGAAGTCTCAACCTAGAGATTACCCGTGTATACATTGAACCTTCCACCTTCACCGGAATACCCATGCCGATTAGCTACCCATGGGCACCCCTCGGTTATGCTTGGCAACTCAATTTTCCGTGGATGATGAACTCATCGGCACCCCCTTTCATCCAGTTGTGGAATGGTGAAGGGTATGGAATCCCCTCCGCCTTCTGGTCCGGGTCCAGCGGATACATAGAGAACCATCAGGGCGAGAGCTTTAGCCTCACGAGGAACAGCACAGGAATATTTCTGTACACAAAGACCGGTGTTTCCTACACCTTCGACCAGAATAACCTAAACCGGTTGGTGAAATTCACAGACACTGCCGGGAATAACACCATCGCCTTTACCTATACTGCCAACAACTGGATTTCATACATAACAGACACAACGAATCGGGTCTTCCTCTTCTGCTACTCAAATGGTTTGCTTTCCAGAATCGATCAAGCGAACGGAAGCTGTGGCAGTGAAACAGGCTTCGTGAGAAGGATAGCATACACCTACAGCGGCTCTAGCCTGACGAACGAAACAGACCCGGCAGGAAGGGTGACGAGCTACCGGTACAACGCCGTAAACTCGGGGACTGACGCACCATGGCTTCTCTCACGAATTACGTACCCGACAAGGTGGTACACAAACTACACCTACACAACGGTCTGGCTGGGAGACGGCAGTAGCTACTCTTATCGCATCGCGAAACAATTCCTGGCCACTTCGTCGGGTTCCCCCGTTCGCCAAAACCTCTACAGTTACACACAAGGTGACGGTGACCCCATAATCGCGTCTACAGTAAAGAGCTACAATGCAACTTCCGGCCAACTACAGTTGGCATCCTACACGGACTACGCCTTCGCGTTCGATCGAGTGAACCGGACCGTTTCTGACGCAAATCATAGTCTGGTGCGAGGCTATCAGCAACGATTCGGCCTTCACGGTGAGGTACCTCGCGAGATCGTCCTTGTCACCGACGGCTCCGGAGGAGTAGGCTCTTACACTAACTATTACGGATACGATTTATGGGGGAATCTTATCTACAGCCGAAGCGTCATCAATCCATCGGCCAACTGGTATCACGAGAGCTTCAACGCCTACTACAACAACGGTCTACGGCCGGGATTCTACGCGTTCGAGGAAACTTTCAGCCGGAACCAAGGAAACTCGCCCGACAATCCCTGGTCGGTCCAGAATGGGTACTGGCTGGTGAAGAACGGTGCCTACAATGGTACCTCGATCAGCGGAAAACAGGAGAGCGTATTTGCTTGGGCCAACATAAGCAGAGCCGATGTGTCGATCCAAGCAAGAGTATTCGTCGGTAAGAATGTGACCTCTTCGGACCAGAGGATAGGGATATTCGTCCATTATCCTGGCACAGGCATTTCAAAATGGGGACTCGTCCTTCACAACAGGACGAGCAACGGAGGCATGTACCTGGAATTCTTGGATGAAGGGAATCAATGGCTCCCGGGAGCAAACTCCTGCACGATATACACGAACACTTGGTACACCTTCAACATGACAATTCATGGTTACGCAGGGACGGGATGGGCCCAGGCTGATGGTCACACAACCTGCACCACTGTTACGGGAACATTTTCCAGCAGCAGCCCTGCAGCTCTGGGCAACGGTTTCGGACTCTACCCCGGAGGATATTCAGCCCAGTTTGACAATGTAACAGTAGCCACAGTAGCTCCTCTCATTACGGGCACGGGCTTTTCAAATTCATTCTATGCAAACGGGGCTCCAAGACCTAACATTCACAGCGAGGTTGCGGGAATTGCAGGACTATCAAATTCGACCGGAGCCATCCAACCAATAGAGTCGTACTTCAGCTACATGTCTTGGGGCGGGCTGAATCAACAGAAACGTCGCTACGACTCGCCCCCGGTTCAGTGGGTCACCGCGTCAACCACTTTCGATGGGCAGTATGGAAACCCAAAGGTCACTGTAGACGCGCGAGGCAACAGCACGTACTACGCTTTCTCAGGAAACTACACCAACGCATACCTCACAAATCAGACGATGCGCGATGGGAGCACAAAGATAACCACCCTATACGCATACAACTTCACGACTGGGAACGTTCGAATCGTAACGGACCCAATGGGCAATGTGACAAGTTATCAAAACGACAACCTCGGACGTGTCAAGAAAATAACGTATCCCCTTGGCGGATACGCCCAGTACGCTTACAATGACCAATCCAACTATGTTGATATCACCAACGAGAATGGATCGAAGACCCGTCAGATCTATGACGGATTATCTAGGCTGACGGTTATTGATAGATTCCTTTCTGGAACATCATATTCCAACGAAACGTTCACTTACACATGGCAGGACAGGGTAGCCACGAGAACTGATCCAATGGGAAGTGTCTATCGTTTCCAGTACGATGCTCTTGGCCGAACGGTGAACTCAACGAGGCCAGATGGAAAGTCGACATTGCAGCTTTACAATGACTTGTCCTCATGGATCCATTCGAAGGACGAGGATGGAAACTTCCGTTGCAACATCTACGACCGGCTCGAACGTCTAATATCCGTGGTCGAGCGAGCAGATTCGTCTTGCAACGCTCTCTTCCTGGCTGGCTACTATTACATTACTAGCTACTTCTACGATGAGTTGGGCAGGCTCACGAAGACTACGACCTCCGACTACAACAACATCTCGAATCCTAGCTTCGAAACAGGAACCTTCAGCTCCTGGACGATGACTGGAGGAATGATAATCAGAACAGACCTTTTCCATTCGGGAAGGTATGCCGCCGCACCGTACTATGACTCTACAAGTCTCAAGTACAAGGCTTTCACGCTGCAACAGAACTTTCCCGCACCTATTCGCGCAGACCACGTTTCTTCCCTCGCGCTGTGGTACTTGTATGCCAACTCGACCGTCGACAGCATCCAGGTCCTCTACTCCGACGGAAGCTACACGTCAACATTTCTTCCCCACGTGGTATCGTGGACTCTTATCAACGCAGCTTTCGACAAGAGCAAACAAATAACCGGAATCAAAGTCGTCAGAACTACGGGCGTGGGTTGGAACATCGTGATGGACGATGTACTAGTGAGCCTGGCTGAGACCAGATCCTACTCCTACGACAATCTTAATCGATTGAAATCGTCCAGTTACCCTGACAGTCGTTCCGAATCATACGTCTATGACAACAACGGCAACCTCGTCCAAAGCTTCGATAGGATGAACGTCAAGACTCTATACAGTTACGATTCGGTTAACAGGCTCAAGACAGTCACTTTCTGCGGAGCGACCACAATTATTGGCACGAGCTACACTTATGACAAGAATGGAAACCTGTTGCAGATGAAGAACGAGAATGCTACTGTGACCTACATTTACGATGCGAGAAACAGGGTTCTCAACGAGACGTCTGCCGTCAACCTTGCGAGCCGGCAGGTCGTGGACCTCGGATGTTTCGGCCCCTGGGGCACTCTGACCCGTAACGGCGGTGTCTCCAAAACCTACACAGTGGGCTTCACCTACAAGGGCGAATTCCTGGACACTCTGATGTACCCGACTATTTCACAGTTGAACCCTGACATCACGATAAAGTATGCGTATGATACTCTGGGAAGAGTGCTCAACGTGACCCGGCTGGGCGCCTCCACATACTACGCGAGATCGTTCACCTACTACAAGAACGACCAAGTCAAGGGATTGCAGTTCGGCAACGGACTGATTGGAAATTACACCTACGACAACCTGTCCCGCCCTTCGACCATCACGCTGAGTGGAGCTACGACAATGTCCCTGACCTACTCTTACAATAACACTGGAACAGTGGCGACTGTTGTCGGCACAGTGAACCTGGTAACTGTCAACGAGCAATACCGGCACGATGCCCTTCAGCGGCTCACAAACTATACCATCACGAGTAGCGGTTCCGCTACGAGCGGATGGTACGAGTACGACAATGTTGGGAACAGGGTCCGGCAGAAGCTCAACTCAACCATCACCAGTTACGCTTACAACTCGATAAGCCAGTTGACAAACTCGACAGCATACACCACTCCGCAGACCAAGATCACCTACGGCTATGATTTGACCGGGAACCTGAAGACTCAGAACGTGACCACGACCGGAACGGTCAGATGGACGTACACTTGGGATGCTGCAAACCGTCTCTTGAAGGCCACGAATGGTACAGGTCAGGCGCTGTATGCCTATGATGGTGTCGGACGGATGGTGGAGGCGGTCGAAGGCGCCTCCACTTGGTTCCTAGCCTACAGGGGGACAGAAATAATGTACAGGAACCTGCTGAACATGAACAACCAGGCTTACGTCTTCGCTGGTGGGCTGAAGATAGCTCGAGTCGTGGACAGGACGGCGATGTACTACTACCACACGGACGCTCTGGGCAGCACCCGGATGATTACCTACAATGACGCCACGTATGTCTTCACCGACAACTACCAGCCGTTCGGCAAAGACAATGGAACACCCAAAGGAAACCTTGCCAATACTGAGAAGGACAGGTTCACTGGCAAACCTGTAAGCGCAACGACAGGTTTGTATTATGAGTACCAGCGCTGGTACGACCCGAGTATTGGACGGTTCATCAGTCAAGACCCACTAGCTGGACATTTGTCCAACCCTCAGAGTCTCAACCCATACGTCTACGTGACTGACACGCCTACTTCATCAACCGATCCTACCGGAATGGATGGAGGTTTTGGTTCGGACCATCGACGAGAGCAGTGCGACCGGGATCACACCCTCTCTTGGTGCAAGCCGCTGACCAAGGAGGCGGTAGAGGTCAACGTTAAGGTGATGTGGATTTTCCTTGGTGTCGAAGCGGCAATCGGAATAGCATTCGTCTGTGTCGTTGCTTGCCCTGCAATAGCGGCTTCCCTCGCAATCGGAGGGCCTGCCGCATGCGAAGAAGGCGGATGCGAAGACCTTGCTGGCCTAGGCACTCAGGGCCTAGTCAACACGGCGGACTTCTTCGAGAACGTCGGAGCTGACTCGACAGCCTCAGCTGTGGCTAGATTGGCCGCGGGACAAGCGTCCCATGTTTCACTTGTCAATGATATTGTCCAACTTTACGGTGAAGCGCCAAACACGGGCCCCGGCCAGCTCCGGGTTACAAACCAGTTAGGCACATACATTCCCGACTTCCTTAGCGGCTCCGAGGCCAAAAGCGTTACTTACCTATCGCGTACATCGCAGATGCAAATAGCCATACAGAACGCCATAGATACGGGAACTCGATTCACGCTATACACCCGTCCCTACACCGAGCTGTCGGATCCCTTGCAAGGCTATGTAGATCGACTTATAATCGAACTAATCCGAGTACCGTTTCTAAGCTAGAATGCACCTGAGAAGTACCATGGATAGAACGATGCGCAAAGGCTCGGTTACAATCAGCATGGACTACAACAGTTCAATTCGTAGCGGCCGCACCGCTGCGAAATTCTTCGACCTCTTTGGCTCAATCTTTCCTGAGCTGAAGTTCCGCACTATGGGGCAATGGGAACCTCTAACCAAGCGTTTCGACCTAACAGAAGCGGCTGTCGAATGGGAGAAAAATAGGTCGGTATCGCAGAGTGAATTTGGGGACTGCATATACCAAGGCGATCAACCTGCGCTATTCTATGCGTTAGTCAATTGGTTCGGACCTGGAACTCACAGAACGTGGGTGGATAGCATAGCCGTAAAGCTCAACGAGAGTTTCTGGACCAAATGGAAAGCCCCGGATGTGACAGAGAAATCTGTTCGATTGATGAAGGCTCTTGCAACTCTAGGAAGTCCTTTGTATGGAAGAGGATACCACCAATCAGAGTTCGAATCAAAGCAGTTTAGAGAACGCGTTCTGAAGGATGGAAGGGTCAGTCGTGAAAGCATTTCGCTGACCCCCCGAGAGGGAGTAGTGGACATGTTCTGGGGGAACTACTTCGGAAAGGCCTATGTGGACCTATTTGGTCAGCAAACTTTGGCTCGAGTAGAGTCTCTGCGAAATGAACGAGTAGACGATGGATTCCTGCTAGTGTTTGCTCCGGACCCTTTCCACTGGAACCAGCAGGAGGTCTTAGCTGCAGAGAAGAATGCCAAAGCGGAGCTGAATCATGACGCATTCCTTGACCTCTCAAGAGGCTTCCAACCGAATCTGAACATCGCGCCGGAACCTCCACTAGAGAACGGCTAATCTAGGACGGTCCTTTCTCCAGCCGGTTTCCGTGTTCTCTGAAAACTCTGCTTCTCGGGAGTACTCGACTGAAACTTCAACAACAAGAGCAGTTCTATTCTCTGATGAGTATCAGCCTTTCGGCCAGGACAATGCAACACCGACAGGCTCCGAGACGTACAAGTTCACTGGCAAACCCTACAGTTCTGCGATAGGTTTGTACAGAAAGTTCCTCGCTGCAAGGGGCAGATTCTAGCAGACGTTCTCAACGACACACTTGTAACCATGAAGACTCTTTGTGCCATAAAGCTTCCTCATTTGGAACAAGCTGGGCCACCAGCCTCTCCTTTGAAATTCCTTCGCTTTTGAAGTAGTCAGCAGGCTCCTTGGCGCCAATTTTTCGATTGGCCTTGCCCGAAACCATTGCCATGTTACGAACATCGTTTATCTCATTGTCCGGGACTCGTAATTTCCGTAGGAGAGCCTTTGGAAAGATGTGGTGGAGTTCGATTTGCTGGGTGTTCTTCAAATCAGTCCCACTAAACCAATCGAGTCCATGGTTCCTCTGAACTACGAAATAGAGCATGAGTATCTTATTCTTGGTAAATTTCCCTGCTAAATCTGAATCATTGATTGCGAGCCTTCCCGTTTCGTCCACAATGTTCGAGATCCACTTTGCCAAGGAATCCTCCTTGCCCAATGCGGAAAGGTCAGAATCAAGTGCTGTCTCGGTTGAGCCGCTGTATCTTCCCCAGAACGAGGCCATGAGATACCAGTAAATCAGTTTGCCAACCTCCTCGTCACTCTTCATTTCTCCCTTCCGTGAATAGAGATATGCTACAAACGGGACCAACGCCACCTCTGACGGCATCATTTCCCGTGACTTATCGGCTGTCAGCCCCAAGTGGGTGTTGAGCAAATTTAGGGCCTGACGTAGGTAGACCAGCAGTTCATCCAAGATTCCGATAATCTTGTCTTTGGGTTCATGGGCCACGTATTCTCTTATTGCTTCAAACTTACTCTGACCAGTTGCAAGACATGTGAAGCACCTCATGAAGAAGTTAGCGTCGAAGTCCCAGTCGTCAAACTCCTCTTCTAGCACATCAAGCTTCGACCTGAATTCGGTAGGGATGTGCAAAACGGCAAGGGCCAGGTACAGCTCCGCCTTCTTCAGCCGAGTCCCTTTGGAGTTTAGTCTGATGTAGATTTCTGCAATCTTCCCATAGTCGTCTTCACGTATCTCGTGAATTGGGAGTTCCCTATCGAGGATACGGTACAACTTGTCAATACGTGGAACATATTTTTCGTAGATTTCGTCGAGGCTTATTCCTAATTTCTCCTTTAAGGCTCTGGCAACTTCGACCGTCCCGGAACTCCAGACCTCACTAACCTGAATCCATTTGGGGTCGTTCATAATCGCCGTATTCTCAAGTTGGAACACTTCCTTCTCGATATTGAAGCGGACCTTGATTCCGCCCTCCTCAATCTTTGTCAACGCTGTCAGTCTCTGCTGTCCATCCAAGATGTACCACTCTGGCTCTCGTTCGCCGATTGAGTGGGTGTCAATCTGTCTGAATGGCTTCGAGTCCTTAGGCCGCCACAAATAGATGTACCCGACGGGAAATCCCTTGTATAGAGAGTCAACTAGGTCCTTGGCCTGGTTCTCAGACCACACAAACTCTCGTTGAACTTCGGGTAGGGCTATACGTTCCAAATCAATGTCTTGGAGAAGTGACTTGATAGAGGGGTGCATTCAGTCCACCCCAAAGCACAGAGTTTCATTAGTCTTATCCTCCTTGTCCTAACTAGGAAGAATTTGGAACGTTCAAACGCCTACTGAGACTTGGCCAGATCTTTTGCTAGGCCATTCAAAGCGTTCTTGTCAAACGCCTGCAAACTTCAAAGCTCGCGACAGAGCCCTCTGTCTCTTCTGGGAATCCGAGTTGATATTTTACGAAAGGGAGTACTCATGTCGGCGGCCTTGTCGAAATCGACGAATGGTTTTGCACCGAGCTGGGAAAGTCTGAAAGCTTCGAGGAGATACTTGCAAGTGCGTGCAGTACTGAGGCCGTTGGCAATCAGGTAACGGTAGAACCCCTGCAGAGCTTGCTTGTTCTCTTCAACGAGAGAAGAAGACTTTACTCTGGCCAGCAGACGTTCGATTTGTCCCTCGTAGTCGTAGACTTCAATGTTTGTTGCCACTCAATCATCTTTTGCATTTCCTACCTTCAGCCTTACGGACGCACAACCGTACCAACGCATGCGCTTAACAGTTGAACTGTTATGCAGGGGGTGGGATTCACATCCATGCTGTGAGTCAATAGAGTGAAGACAAATGTTCCGACAATGCCGAAAATTCCGGAACACTAGTCTAGTTGGCCCCACTAGAATAAATATTTGAATTTTTGTTCCGTGTTACAGATTATGGTGAAAGAAGAAATCAGTAAGAATCCTAGAGAAATGGTGAAAGAAGGATACAATAAAATTGCAACACAATACAGAGCATTAAGAGCTCGAGATTCTGAAGACGTACGTTTGTTGCAACAACTTGTTGAACGTTTGCCCAAAGGAGCAAGAGTGCTGGATGCCGGTTGTGGTTCGGGCATTCCTGTGACTCGAATCCTAGCACGATATTTTGATGTCATAGGCGTGGATATTTCAGAAAAACAGATCCAACTGGCCCGTAAATCGGTTCCAAAGGAAAAATTCATCCGTGGTGATTTTACAAACCTCGATTTCCCTGACGAAAGTTTCGATGCAATTTGTTCATACTATGCGATCTTTCACGTTCCCCGTTCTGAACATAAAGGAATTCTGCTGAACTTTTACCGAATGCTCAAGCCTAAAGGTTTAGCTCTCCTCTGCTTGGGTGCCGGCGATCTTCCTCATGACATTGCAGACTATCATGGCATCCAAATGTTTTGGAGTCACTATGGTAGGGAGAAAAATCTAAGACTTCTGCGAGAATGTGGATATGAAATCATTTGGTCTAAGATTGTAAAAGATCCAATATATCCAAAATCAGCACATTTGTTCGTGCTAGGTGAAAAACTGGTTTAGGTTGTAGTCTTAATTCGTGGAGATTTGGTCTGAGATTTTCTGGTTGAATTGGTGACTCGTCGGCCGCGTGAATCTTTAAGAGCTTACCGATTTTCAATGAGCCGAAACCCGGACTTGTGGAATAACTCTAATCTTGGCAGACAATGCTTCTCCTAGGAATGGAAGGGTCATTCGTTGTCCAATATGCAGTCGAGAAAGGGAATACGAATGCATCCTTGAAGGGAGCGATCAAATGGCGCTTGTGGCCGAACCATGTGTTTGGAGTAGTGGCTTTTACACCATACAAAAGATTCCTAAGAATGAGGTTCCACCTGATGTTAGTGCCGACAAAAGGATAGCTCTGCGAGTAGAGGTTGAAAACTTCGACGATAACGTATTAACGAACGAGGAATTTCAAGAATTGATAGCAAACGCCAGGGAGACCGGTACTCTCCTACAGACGGTTCAACGGGGCGCATTTCCGGATGGAATTAAACCGGTTCCGCAGAATGTCGGGCTTCCGTTACCCCGACGGTTAGGTCTAAAGACTTCAAAACCGAAACTGTCCCAAGTAGTAACACACTTCCGTTTTACCTGGCGCTCGTACCACTTTTGGGTTTGTTGGTGTTGTCACATTCTACGTAAGTCCTAGTTCTAGAGCCTTGCTTCTCATTGCGAATGTTGGTGCCATAGCCAGTGTTGTTTATGCAATGATATTCATTGCCCGGGAAATCAGAAAGGCTTGAGCGACATCATCGACAAACTGACTGAACACACGCGCTCAATGTACGGTTTTTTCGCAGTAGAAGGGATCACGATACTCGGAATGTTCTATTACGCCACGAGTGTTCAGTTCACATCATTAGATACATTAGTCGAATATTCGTTGGGTGAATTCATGGTATCTGTGATGGTCTTGTTCATTCTTGTTTTGTTCGCCTTTCCACGGCTGAGAACTAAAGCCAGATACATAGCGTAACCAGAAATTGCCACGAGCCCATCGACAAAAATATGCCTAATAGTCAGAAGCGAGGAGACAATTTGGGCTCTGGTTGTGGTATGATTGCGAAAATGAAGTTGCTTCTACCACTCCTTCTTCTCTTCCTATCAGCATTCTTCGGAGTTCCCAGTCTGGCTATGCAGGCCAGAGCTACAACGGACCTTGTTTGCATAGCAGACCAATTATCGAACCCGACGGATTGCCCCTCGTCACCCGCAAATCTCACGGGCCTGGTAGGGTCGAACGTAACCGTCGCTGTCAACGTTCAGGGAGTCGATTCCTTGAATGGATTCGACATCGCTGTCCACGTAAACCCTGCTATTCTGCAACCTGTCAGCGTTATCCTTGCGGATAGCTTGATTCAAGAACCCCGCATCCTAGTTCTACAAACCGTAAACTCGACGAGCGGGATTGCCCGGCTTGCAACGTCGGCTCTGGGATACACCGTCCCAGGGACCGGGAATCTGTTCGAGATTGTTTACGAGGTTCTCTCTTCGGACAACGGGACAGCGATAACTTTCGGGTTAGGTTGCACGCACCAAGCCAGCGCCGAGGGTATCTGCGTGACATTGACTAACCCAGGTGTCGTCTATGTCACGCTGCAAACAGCAAGTTTTGGGGGACCATTGGCACCAGATTTTTCCATGACCGCTTCACCATCTTTCCAAACGTTACTGGGTTCTTCCGACACAGTGATTGGTTCCGGCAGCGACTCTATGATAGTATTGTTCGGCACGGGAGGGTTCACTGGGCCGGTCGATCTTTCAACTACACTCCCTCCTCTCTGCCCAGCTTCGAACTGCCCGTCATGGAGTCTGAGCGTGACTACGTTGACACTCTTCTCTGAAAGAGCCGCTTTGGCGGCTCTAACTTTCTCCGTTCCTCCTGGTACACCAGCAGGCACGTGGAACGTCAACGTCACGGCAACGAGCGGCAGCATATCTAACTCTGTCACGGCCACCTTCAAAATCGTACCTCCACCTCGATTCTCCATCTCAACCGACACCTCCACGCTAACACTTCAGCGAGGACAATCGGGAACCATCACACTTCGCTTAACCGAGACGAGTTGTGGGAACATCTATCAACCTGACAAAGGTTGCGTGGGTCTTTGGGGGTTCTCCACTTCGATTAGCCCGGACCTTAAGAAGGGCCCAAGCATTCGTTATGGGTTGTCCGAAACCAGTCTACCTACCTTTACTCTGCTCAGCTCGATAGTCGTTTCGACAAACAGCACAACCCATCCTGGAACTTACATTGTGATGGTGTTTGCCAGCAATAAGTGGATAATCTCGACCATCACCCTAACAGTCATCGTGGTCCCAACCAACAGAGCGAACATCTGAACATCTCAATAGAGGTCTCAGCCCACACTGGTTGTGCCACTTCGGTTGACGATTGAGGCGAAAGCGAATAATTAGCAACAAAAGAGTCGCTCAAAAGGAGCTATTTCTATTGAAGGGCCGGAGTGTTGAACCGGAAGATGATTGACCTTTTCAATCACAGTTTCCGTCTAAAGGCCCGAACATCCGTAGGTGGGAGTTGTGGAGCGATCTTCAGCCGCGGGATCGCTCCCATTGGTCTGAAGAAGATTCTCGATAAGACAATAGCACCGTAGGCAGGCAAGAGGTCTCGCAAATCGTCGTTGGTCTTACTGTGGGCGAACAGGCCAGTCCTCGAGAGGTAAAAGAATTCGAAGAGGTTGAACGAACGATCGTTGCCCTGATTTCAGGTTTCAAAGTGGAATATAGGAAGGACCTAGCTGCCGAAGCGGAGCATTCCCCGGGCAGGATTGTCATCAATATCGACTCCCCCATATTCAAAGAAGCGAAGCAACTGATTGATGACGGGAGGAAGGACCTGGCAGCGGTGAGGCTGATTGGCATTGTCGCCCATGAACTGACACACGAAAACCATGGAGTTCATGACGTAGAGTTCTACAAGGAATTCGAACACGAGGTTGGAAGACTGGAGACCAACGTTATCGGCTTCATCAAAGATCGCCGTTTGTGACATCATGCGCTCAGCAACCTGGGGTCCGCGCCGGTGAAACTGGAGAAATTCAGAGTAGCGGGGCTCAGGTGTCTCGCAGGCATGGATTGGATTCCAATAAGGAACACAACCGGACGTGAACCAGGATGGCATGGGTTACTTTAGGCGGGGACTTGCGGAACTTCGAGCAGTAGCTGCTTTGGACAGATCGGCAAGTCGCGCCTGATATCTTCTTCAAGTATCGTCCTCCAGGGTGCGTGCAAACTTCGTAGTTAGGTTTTTTGGGAATTGTTTGTCCAGAAGACCTTAGCCGCTCGATCATAGACCTTAGTGCAACTGCAACAACTTTTCAAAAGAGGCTAGGCCTATATCAAAAAAATCCTAGCTAGGCCCGGATCCCAAAAAAATTCCTGGGTATCCCCCCAGGGGGCCCTGTTGGCCTGGGTTCGACCGAAGGCCCAAGTTTTAGCACTTCTTTTAGCAGGTTTGTTAGCACTTTTAGCCGATAGTTTAGCAGTGGCAGTGAATCATCTGTAGTCTTTACGGCTCATTAGCTATCTGCTCCCGGTGGACACGTTTGTGTTCTGAAGCTGTTGTTCACGGGTCAGAGTGTAGAATGACATGATGAGCAGGAGAAGCTTGACCAAGGGCTTGGCTTTGCCCCCCGTACCATGGCTACCCTTGCGCCGCAACTCTTGCAAGCGCCCAGGAGTATTTCACCCCTTTTCACGGCAGCCAAGGCGACCTCGAGAAGCTTGTCAACACTAGCTTCCTCGAATCGTCGTTTCTTAACCTCGAACATTTCCCTTGCCCACCGTAGCTCCCGCTGCTCGCCTTGAAGTTTTCCGAGGCGACCGAGTTTGAGATCGGTGTTTTCGTTTCTCAGCGCTGACATCTCCGCGTCCCGGTCTTCTTTGAAGACCAGGGTCTTCCCCAGAACGTTTCCAACCAACATAGTCAGCGCCTCCCTAGGACGGTCGTATCGGACCATTTCATTCGGCATGTTCTTTCTCGCTTCGACAATCCATTCTAGCAGCTTACTAGCGCCGAGTAGCTGGAGGTTAGTCGCCCGTGAAGGATCATGCAACAGAAGAATGAGAGTCCGAGCCATGTCAATGTGTAACCAGTACCCTTTGTAGTCCTCCTGGATCTTGCCCAACTGTTCCAACAGTTCAGTTTTTTCCTTTTCAAGCGCAGCGAGTTTCGCCCTTGCATTGGAACTCTCGTTGTTGACTTTCTCTAGGTTCTCCTGGCCCTCGACCAGCTTCTTCCGGACCTCCTTGACGGCTAGAGTCCGGTTCTCAACTTCTCCCGACAGGCTGTTGATACTCTCAAGGTAACCGAGTATTCTGCGAGGCTGCATCCCATGTGTTTCAAGCTCCTCTAGAACCCTCACTAGCGTCTCTAGCCTTTCGAAGTCCACCCCGTGGGACACCAGCTTCGTATGAATCTGAACATATTTTGCGAGTCTGTCTTCAGTCAGGTTGTTGCTGGCAAGCTGATCTGCCTTCGACTGCTCTAACCGGCGAATTTCCTGCTTGCCTGCGCTGAGAGTACGATCGAGGCTCTGACGAGCTTCCTGCTCCTGGGTTTGTTCATCTCTGATCGTAGCCTCCAGCTCGCTTTTCGACTTTTCGAGCCCGGCAACATCAGACCTGAGACCGACGGCTTTCTCTTCCATCTCAACGAAGCTCAGCCCCGCCTCTACAAGCCTAATGATCTCCGACAGCGCTCTGGCGAACGCGTCACGCTGAAACCCGGGTGGTGATAGCTTCCGTAAGATAGGCAGGAGCCGAGATAGCTCCGCCGGATCAACCCGAATCCTCAAGAGCTCTTCCAAGAACATGAAGCCCCCAATTGCTTCCGGAAGCGTACGATGTCGTCGTTTCAGCTCTCGTAACAGCCAACGAATGTCGTGGAGGTATGCAAGAAAGTCGTCATATTCAGGGAAGTGTCCCTCCATCAATTCACGAATAACGTTTCGGACTGTTCCATACGAGATATTGTTCCTTTTGGCAATGACTTCGGGTTTTTCTCCAGAAAAATACTGAAAGACGACGATCCGACGGACTTCTTCTTCAATCCTGGCTGGCAATTCCCGCCAGGGCATACTATGATGGGTGAACCGTAGTTAAAGGGAACTACCTACCCGGCTACCTACTCAGTTTTTTTGCTAAACCGATGTTCCTACCAAGTTTGGTCGATTCAAGATCACTTGGTGGAGGTGGTCTGAACTTTGAGCCCGTGTCTGTAACTGCCTTCCACTTTCGGGGGTTGGTCAACTCTGCCAATAGCTTGGGACGCGGCCAACCGTCTCTTGAAAGCCACCAATGGCACAGGTCAGGCGCTATACGCCTATGATGGTATCGGACGTATGGTGGAGCCAGTCGAAGGCTCTTCTACATTGTTCCTAGCCTACAAGGGAACAGAGATACTCTACAGGAATCTCTGAACCAGAACAATCAGGCCTACGTCTTTGCAGTGGGGCAGAAGATTATTTCATTCAAGCGATTCTACGTAGTTCCTTTGGAATAGGGCCTTTTCAACGTCTCTCGCCCGCATACGATGCCGTTCCGCGATTTTCCGAAGCTCAGATAGAAATCGCACAAAATGCTCGGGGGTAAAGCTAGAAGGCTCTTTTGTACGAAAGAGCTCTCGCCAAGCATGTAAGTCGATGACACCGTAGTTTTTTGGGTCGTGGAAAGTGAGAATGACGCTCGACATGGCCGGACCAATCGCAGGGAGTCTGTCCAGTCTCTTGATTCGAGCTAATTCGTCGTTGAAACCTATCGCTTCACAAAATGCTTGCTCTATTTCGCTGCCTTTGGTTCTTTCTACGAAAGGCATGAAATGCTTCAGTCGTCCTCCTCTAAGACAGTCAGTCCTCCTTCAGTCGTCCTCCTCCAAGACATCGCAAAGAGGCTGAGGCAAGAAGGTATCAAGGATGCAGATGCGACAACCGTCAGAAAAACCCCTGGAGGAGCTTGCGGCCGGGGAACTTGTAGCTCAAAACGTGTTTGGAGACATCTGGTACGTCAATCCCTCAGTACGGATACGGCAATCTGAGATCCCAATTACCCAGGTAGCTGTTGAGGAGCGAGTCCTTGAGTTTCTCAGGACAGTTTACCCAAACAAGTTCCGGGTTGGAAGTCTGGTCGGGAAATTCCGGAGTGAAGACTCCCGAATCACGCCCCAGCTGGTCAGCTTGTTAGTTCTATAGTAAGTGGTTAGTTCCGAATAACGCGGAGATTTACCTCGACTTTACGGTCATATCGCCTCATTTCTAAGTCGAGCATGAGATACCAAGGACCGTCATGAGGTATCTTACATTTCACTTTGGAGGCATGAACATTCTCGTCTCCGTCAATGTGGTCGAAATCGTCCCCGTTCAAACACCGAATCATGTTGTCTTCATCGACAACATACCAATCAAAGTAGTCACCGTCAATCTCTTCGAGATAGCCATCAATCCGATCTCCAGCCTCCACATTCAGTCTAATTTTTGTAGGCGCATCAGAGATGACAGCGTATGGGCCCGGCGGGCACGCTTGCTTGCTTTCCTTAGGCTTCACGGGCGGCTGTGGAGGAACTTGTACCGGAACGTTCGGATGGTGGGATTGTTGTCGAAGTCTCGGCCAAAGTAGGAGGAGACCAAGGGCTACGCCAACTGCTAGGAAGACTGAGACTGCTATTCCAGTAATCCCGCCCCCGAGATATGTTGAGACTCCGAAGAAAAGAAGCAAGAATCCGAAGAACGCCCCGACGCCTTTCGCTACGAATATGGGTCGAGAATCGTCGGTCAAGATCCGGATCTCCCGTTCGATTTCCGTTTCCGAACGAGGGTGGCTAGCCGACGTCCGAGAGAGACCCGACGAAGGTAAGAAGACCAGGTACAATCGTAATCGCGACGCCGATAATACCGAAAACCGTGGCTTCGTCCGATTATTACTGACACCATAAATTTCACCCGAGTTATGCTATAAAAGCTTGCCAGGAATCGATTCCGATTGGAATCGGTAGTGTGAGGTATTAGATACGCCTTGTAGTAGTCAAAGAGATCACGTCGTACCTATCCTCGCGGTCTTGGTGTGCCCAAGCATGGCCGAAAATGCCTGAGAGGGCACTAAGGTCGATCGATTCTGGTTCGGACACAGGGAAGTCAGGACTTTGTTACTATTTCCGGACGACGATATACCGACTGGATACCGTGCGCAAACGTACCCAATAGCCCCATATTGTTTCGCTGGGGCCAGTCAAGCTGGCCATGGGCGTGGGGTCATCGGGTATAGCTTCTATCGACAGTCCTTTCTCATTTGTATTTCGTATCTGAGTGGCTTGACACATGGAAGATGAATCGACGCTGTGGACCGTTCGAGTCGAGAAGTTCGCTCGAGTTGATGATCGTGAATGCGCGCTCATACAGTGCCGGTTCGGTCACGATAAAGATAGTCCGACACGCTCTATGCCTAACGAGCCCGAGGGTTCTTCGTCTCTAGACCGAACGCCTTACAAGGCGAACAAGTCGGAAATGTAACATCCGACACCCAAGGGCGTTGAAATGAACAAGCTGGCGACAGCCATTCACTATCGTATCACCTTACGCAACAGCAACGGAATAGTACCCTCCCCTCTTCGCTAAACTGCCTCGAATCGGCCTGCCCTCGGGGCATGAGTCGGACCAGGTAATGGTCCGGGTTCTCCCGACTGGCAATCCGGGTTCAGCGCTTCTGAGGGTTTGTTGACATTTCCCTCAGAAGTTCCAACAGGGTGCTTAGATCTCTGTCTAAGTCGACACGCTAATCTGTCTAAGTCGACACGCCAATCGAATCTCTCTGTCTAAGTCGACACGCTAATTTTTCGGAAGACGGAATTGCCGCCGGACACCTCACCCAAGCACAGCGAGCACGTCGAAAGCCAATTTAGCATATATCCGAATCCACAAGGGTTTCGAATCGGGAAAATCGATTCGCTGTATTTTTCAAGCTTTTCAACGTATTTTCTATTATATTACAACCAGTCGGCCCAGGCCATCAGCTACTTTAGAGGTCTTCCCACGCACGCACTGGGGGCCGCGAACCCAGCTCTTTTCAACGGGTGTCGCGAACACGAACAACGGGATAACGAGCTCGATCATCTCAGAACAAGGCGGAAGCACCCTTCTTCTGCTAGCCTGGACGGAAAATAGTGGAAGCCCCTACAACATCAAGTTCAGTACGGTCAGTCCGACAACACAATGGTACGCGTCTGGCGTAACTTATCGGTCATGGGTCCAGACTCTTAGTGGGAGAGTTAGATCTGAATCATCGAACTTGGTCTTTCGTCCGCCAGTGAGCTTTCCACCGTCAAAGAGTTCCGGCGCAAAAGGGCTCCCGACTTTAAACAGGTATCGCAGGATTGCCTCTCCCATTTCAGTTGTCCCAAGAAAGACGTTAGTCCTCAGCTCGAGATTCGCTCCTTCGTTGAGGGATTTTGGATGGTTCCGGTCTGCCACCGCTGAGCCACCTCTTAGACATCGCTTAACATCTTAGAACACGACGACATCCAGTAGGTCTCTCCGTCGGATTTTTGCGTTTCTTGTCAACTATTAAGATGAAAGAAAGGTCTCCTACGGCTTGACGCGTTTCACCCGAATCTTCCGACGATAGAGGTAAGTGCCTGTTACTCCACTCAAGGCAACGATCGCGATGCCCATCCCCAACAAAGCCCGTGGAAAGGATGGACTGAGAGTCAGAACGGTTGACTGTGTATGTCCGGCCATGTTACACGAGAGGCTGAGGTTGTCGCTCCGCTAGTGTAAAGGTAGGGACCCGGGGGTGCTCGTTGACTAGTGGCGATCATTGAGCTAAGGAAAGTCTACGGGCGGCGATGAACGAGCCTAGAAATGCTAGACCAGCGGCAGCAAGAGGCATTGTCCAGACCCATTGCAAAGTCGGGTACCATTGGACACGATAGAAGATATCGCAGCGAGTTAGAATCACATCCTGTGGATTCCAGATAGTCCCTGGGGGAATTCCGCCACACGCGGCTAGGTCATCGCCATAACTGATACCCATTGAAACATAGAATGTAAACGTGAGAACCCCTAACGCAAGGCTACCCAAGAATAGAATGCCGGCCTGCCAGTCCTTGACTACACCACCTCGAACAAGACCGTAACCTACGAGGAACAATCCAAAACTTAGAACCGCAATCATCGCCACGATTGAGATATCAAGCAGTAATGTCAAGTTCTGTCCAACAGCTAAGCTCCAAACTAAGCCCCAAAGAAGACTGAAGAATAGCGGAGCACTCGCGTTGAGGAGGAGACCTACGACCAGCAGTCGAAAGTCCACATGACAGTCCGCTAGCTTATGCGCAATAGTGCCTGTTAAGTCTATCCGAGAAGCGGAAACGTCGTCGACGAGCTACCTCTTAGACGGAGATAGGTCTCCCGTTGCCGTGAGAACCCTATAGGCGTTAGACGTTAGAGTTCTCCTGAAAAACTGCTATTCAAGAACTGACTGATAAGACTCTGCCGTTAACAAGGTGGTTCACAGCTCTCAAGGTGAATCTCTAATCTCGGTCGTCTTGAAAGCTTACAACAGACGACTTCCTAGAGCAGTGAACAAGTCTATGAGTTCACCCTCGCCCCTACACCGTACAGCTGAGAGGTTCGAACATTTTGCGACTACTGTCTACCCTGGCAAGTCACCCCTATACGCGACTCTCGCCGCCAAGATTGCTGAAGACCCTGAACTCCTCGAGCTGGCCGCGGCTGCCGAGGAGAAGGATGCTCTCCCCAACCTCTTCCTAGCATCCGTTCATCTTCTCCTACTCAACGATTCCCGGCATCAATTGGTCGCATTCTATCCCAGCCTCAATGGTACATCGAGACAATACGACTATGCTTATCCAATCTTTCGAAGCTTTGTTCTCGAACATCGAGACAAGATTCGTAAAATAATCGGAATGCGCCGGGTCCAGACTAATGAAGCTGCACGGTGCGCCGTTCTCCTTCCCGGCTTCGAGTTCCTAACCCAACAAGCTAGCGGCCGTCCTCTCTCACTGATCGAGATAGGGTCCAGTGCTGGACTGACTCTGATCTGGGATCGGTACCAGTATAGTTACGGCGAGGGTTTGCAGTGTGGAGATCCGAATTCGCCAGTACGCATAGAATGCCTACTCCGAGGAGAGAAACGCCCACCACTACCGAGACAGTTACCAAGAATCACCTCTAGAATAGGAATCGACCTGGATCCCATCGACCTGAACAATCCGGAGAACGTCCAATGGCTGCGCGCCCTAGTCTGGCCAGAACAAGAGAAACGAGCCAAACAGTTAGAACAGGCCATACAACTTGCCAAACAACAACCCCCACACATTCTAGCTGGAAACGCGATCGACCTTCTGCCTGGCCTGATTGACGATACCCCAAGAAACGCGCTATTATGCGTCTACCATTCTTTCACGCTCACATTCGCGAAACAGAAGCCCAGAGACGACTTGATTTCCATCATGACGAAGGCATCTAGGGAGAGAAAACTATTCCTGGTCTCAATGGAGTGGCCCGCAGACTCAGAAAGTCCCAGACTCGATCTCGTATCCTTCAACGATGGAATAAAGGACGAGAAAATGCTAGCTCGGTCCGATTCACACGGAGAATGGCTAGAGTGGCTCGACGGTTCAACCTGTTAATCCATGTGTTCAGTCGTCTGCGACATATTCCACGTACTTGTCCAATCCCAGTTCCCTGAACACCGTGCTCCAGTACCTCTCGAACTGGCGTTCCGTGAACGCAAGCATTATCCTATTATGGCCCATCTGGCTCTTGGGAATCAGTGGTGGTTTACCCGGCCGACCTGGCGATTCGGTTTCCTCGCACGAATGGCAGTGATTTTCCTTCTGCTTGAGCTGCCACGGTTTGTGGGATGTTCGAATTGTTTCAGAGACAAGAGCCCTATTTGCGATTTGAGTTGCTGAGTCTTTCTGAAGACTTGTTATATCTCGGGTATCCCTTGCTCCTCAACAGTCTCTACGGGTCCGCGAAGGTATCGGAGAAGTGGCTGGAACCCGCAGGACAGAGAGAAACGACTCACGAAACTATTGGCTCCATTAGGTGAACCCGACACCCGAGGAAAGCCCTACCACAGAAGACCGAGAATACCACGAAAAATGTCTCGAGCCAACCATCTTGAGGTTTATACGCTCTGGCCTCGACCTCAGTTTCAGTCGCAATTATCAGCACTTCAAACCAGCACATCCGCTCACTGGTAATGCTGGAGATTGGCGGGAAACTGACCTCATACTTTTTCAATATTCTACCTATCAGCTCTGAGACATGATTGACCGGGAGCAATTGGCAGATCGGCTTGTCGAGTACACCCAGGAGCTTGGCGTGGTATCGGTCGACGCACGAGCCACCGAGAATCGTCACAGTCGCCCAATTGCCCTTAGTTTCCAAGGTCTTATCTTCGCAGGGCTGCCTGGAAGATGGCTGCACGAAGATCGCGAGTTGCTTCTTAACTCTAGGATACCGGCATTGTTATATTCTATCACCAGTGAACCGGGAAAGCGCTTCCGTGTATGGCCGCCTAATTTTCAGGCTTGACACAGTGCTTCTGGCAGAGCGCCGAGGAGGGGCGTAATGACAACAAATACCCAGTGAACAAAGGAGGTGAGAAAGAGTTTTGGCAAAATCTCTGGATGAACTTTTGAAGATACCTGGCGTCGTAGCCGCGGGAGAGTTCACTCCCGACGGAAAGCTCGTCAACTACTTGGCGAGCATGGACATGTCCCGTGAAATGGCTGCCATGACGGCCCAGTTCGTCGCTACAGTGTCAATGATGTTCAACACCCTGGCTGGCGCGTTCACTCAACTGAGCAAGATGAAGTGGGTGCCTCCGCTAGGCTGGGCCTACTCGGGAGGCGACTGGACAGTGGCGGTCATGGGCAACTGGGGACTGTTCATAGAAACCAACAAGGCAGACTTCAACCGCCTCTTCAAAGAACTGGGAGAAAGAGCCAGAGTCGAAACGGTCGCAGCCTAGCGACCCGGATCAGCCCCCTTTTTTTCCGCGAAAGAAATTCGGCCCAAACTCCAGTGAGACAGAATGAACTGTGCATTACCGAGCCCGCTCGCTGGTGGATGGACGCTGACCAGTGCCGGCGTAATGGTGTTCCTATGTGACAAGGCGGTGTGTAAACCCTGATTGCCTGCACCGGCCGTGTGAAGCTGGGAACTCTGCCAGCAAACTAGTAGGGGTAGTGGGATTCGCGGGCCATTTTTACCTGTAAAAATAAGCCCGGTGACCTTTGCGATGCTTTTGATCGGAATCCAATCAGAGGTTCGAATCCGCCTTAACTCGGATGGGTTCAAGTCCAGGCCGGGCATTCGAATCACGCGTTCAGCGTTACTCTAAACTCGCAACCAAGAAATCCCGATAGTCTTCCTTGAAGAGTGAAATCCGTCCTTTGAGCTTCTCTCTCGACAATGTATGGCGAGGGGAGCGATAAGCTGGTGAGTAGGGCCTGGCGAATGAGTCAACCGTTAACAGTCGACTTTTGACAAGCTTGGCGAGTGGAATAGTAAGCTGCCCTCTTCCACACCCAATCTCAACAACGGTCCCACCTTTTCCAAGTAACCTTGCAAATTCTCTTGCGAGGTTTTCGTACTGTTGTCTCCAAACAATAGCAAGTTCTTTTGGTTCAGAAACTGTTCTCATATGTTCCGCCCATCGAAGAGAGTTCACAACTACCGTTTGCCCTTTTGGGCAATCAGGCAATAGCCAACATAATGGTCACTCTTAGAATGAAGTTCGATCACGGTATAGCTAGAGAAGAAACCGAGCAACTCATCCTTTCTGAAAAAATGATGTGGGACACCCTTCTCTGAGCCTCCTCGGGCAATCAGGGTACCCGGCTCGGCCCAGATTGTTCCTGAATCAAAAGTTTCCGACTCATAACTAGGCACTTGCAGAAAGAGAAAGCCATCAGTCTTCAGGAGCCTGTTGATCTCATTCATGATCGCAGTGATATTGCTCAAGCGGGTATGATGTATCACCCTTACGGCAAGCACAGCATCGAAGAAAGCATCGCGATACGGTAGTTGCTTTGTCATATCCCAAACTCTCAGGTCAGCTCTTAGATTCTCATTTTCGAGAAGTTTCTTGGCACGTTCAAGAGTCTCTTCGTCCCCGTCAAACCCATAGACCTCGAACCCCTTCCTAGCGAAGTAAACGACATGCCTTCCCGCACCGCAACCAATATCCAGGATTTTCTTGGCGTTTGTTCCACTGAAAAGTCGGTCTAGCCCGTTTACCTCAGGCTCTACAGTTCCTTCTTTGCTTAGGTGCCAGTTCTTCCACGCAGTACTCAACGAGTGGAATGCATGCTCCTCTGGGATAGCTTCACTCTAGAGTTGAACTTCTTTCTTAGCTAGTTCCCTGTTGCGCGTCAAAAGGGGCCTGTCTGTTCTCTCTTCGGCCAGTCTGTCTATCAGACTCTTTCTGTCAAGCGTGTTCATGAGTCGGTCGTACTCTGCGCACCGGTATTTTAGTGGAAGGATTGCATCTCATGATGCAGCTGTGTCCCTCATTTTTCTGAGGCATGGTAGGCTCGTAGTTTTGCGCGGAGCTCAAACGCTCCGAATGGTTGCTAACAGATTCATCAGCTCAATCGTCTGTATGTGGGGAACCATGTCCTCCTTAAGCTCTACCGGCGCAACCGGCCAGTATCAAAAGCGTCTCAGGGTCCAGGACGACTTTAAGATTCATCACATCGCTAGAGGTCACTTCGGGCGATTTCTCGCCGTTAGCCCGCTGGACAACTAGAGATGGGGTCGGGGAAGCAGGCTTCGCGTAAGGAGCGTCCGGGATGGTGTGGTGAATACTGCTGCGCGATTTGTTCATCAGTTTGAGCCGTCTGGGGTTGAGATGCAGGCAGTGATATGAGAAGAGCTATCTGACCATTAGCGTCTACGGGCTTTGGGGAGTACTTTTCCATCGGCTCGATTCCCTCGCAGTAAACCGAAATCGTTGCAAGGCCCACCCTGTAAATTTCTGGATGTCCAGAAGGCTGCTGCCCGTGCGTCTCAGTCTCTGAATAGCCTCAATGTTCAAAGGATTGAGCTTTTCGTTCCTAGCTCGTTTCGGAATCTCAATCGTGGCCTTCTCGCTAGGGCCCGGGCCGGCGGCTTTTCCCAACGGAGGCTTCTTTCTCACCTCTTTTGTGACAGTTCTGGTCATACTCGCGCCTCCGAAGCGACCATACTGGACGCTTTGTTCCTGGAAGTCACACGAAGCCACACCATCACTATCAGTAGTCGCACTCAGGCACTTCGGAATGGGCTCATTATCGAAAGTGAAACCGACGGAAGCGGCGGGGACGGGCCTTCCAGCTGACGTAACCTTGACCTGAAGAACCGCTGAGGGGGACGATACTGTAGAATTATTCCCTGGTGATAAGAGTGAGATATCCAGCGGAGTGAACTCTTCGCATTGTGTAACGAAACATGCTCTTATGCTTCCGGGACCTGAAATGGGTGGCTGAGAGAGCTCGAAAAAGGGGGTTTCGATCAAGGTCTATGCATCAAAACCCTCCCAACGTGTGGTCAATGGGCTCCTAGCCCAAGGGGTCAAGATCTACAAGGGTCCAGACGAGAAAGACCACTATCTGATCGTCGACTCCAGGTCCTACATCCACTCCAAACCCCACCCGCCCGTGATGGGCAAACGCGAAGGGGAACTCCATCTTAACGAGCCGAGGTCAGCGCGGCGAATCGTCCAGAGATTTGAAAGACTCGTCAACGAGGCAAAACCATTGAAGAAATTGGATTGGACAAAAGACCCGTTGTGGATAGCGCTCCAGAAACCCTATGACTGGCACGTGGACACTCATGCGTCACGGTTAGATGAGGAATTCAGCTGAATATTGTTCATCGACACCAATATCTTCGTCGCAGCCCTCAACGAGAAGAATAGAGACCACAAACGCGGAAAGCTTCTGCTAGAGTCTGCTTTCAACCGGGTCAACTTGCTCTACACTTCAGACTACATTCTTGACGAATGCTTCTCTGTGGCATGGAGTCGTACCAAGAAGGAGTCGAAAACTTTCAGACTGTCACTGATTCAGCGCCTCGATGACACGACTCAGCAAAGCGAGAAGGTCAGGATCTTGAAAGTCGACGAGAGGGACCTCGCCACTGCAAAGTCGTTCCTCCGCAAGAATCCGAGGTCATTCCGACACTCGCAGACTGGACATCGCTAGTATTGATGGCGCGAAATAAGATTTCCAACATTCCCACTTTTGACGGTCACTTCAGTTCGGCACGGAGAATCGTCGAATTCCGCAATATTCAACAATTGGACGAAGTGTCGAAGCTCTGATCATTAGGGGCTGTGCCAGGCGAATCGCCAGACCAAACTGCCGCCCACTGTTCTTGGTTACCTGATTCCTGTGTCTATGCTGAAGTTTTCGGTCGTCTCTGTTCCGGCTTCAAGGGCAATCGTCACCGGAAATACCCTTGAGCATCCCAGCTCCCCGCAAGGAACAAGCGTGATCGAATAGGAGCCCGCGGGAACAGAAGCGGTGAAGAAGCCGTCACATGTGATCCCGACCTGAATAGGTGTTCCCTGGTTGACAGGTGTTAGGACGAGAACGAGGCCAGAATAGTCCGGAGCAGGGCAAGGCCTCTCCGCATTTTCAACTGGGCAAGTCGGCCCGATGACCACGCTGCCCATAATTCTCGCAAGCCCATTCGGATGCCCCGTGGTCGTGAAGGGAAGGGTTGGAAAAGGGCTTGTCCCGGTCCAAATGGCCAGCGCTTGAGAGGCTTGGGAGTAGAGCGTTGGATAAGCCGGCGTTAACACCAGTAGCAAGATCACCGGAACAAGGACCTGTAGCCACTTCATCTCAACCGCCACCTCACTCTTCTAATCCACACTGGTCGTTCCTCACCCATTTAGCTTGCATTCCCTAAGCGGGGCAACCAACGGTTCTACCACGCGCTCCTCTCGAACCGCCCGCGGAGAACAGAGCCGGCTGGGTACGTCTATCTGTTTCTATCCAGAGACGGCCCTTCCAAAAATGTTATTACTGCAATAGAAGGGAGACGTCGCTCTGAAAATTCTATGAATCTAACAAACCGCAAGAACATCCTAAGAGCAGCAAAAGTTGGCATTCTACTATTCGCAACCCTAGTCCTCTCAACAGCCTACTCCACCCCGCGTCCGGTCAGAGGAACAAGCATGAGCAACTTCCCAGCCGCCCACGCGGACTTTCTCGGAACAGCCTCATATGAGGCGATCTTCGACGACGCGACCGGAACAGCGGACCCTGGACCACCAGGACCAAAGCCCATCATCGTAGGGCCCAACGTTCGGGTCAACGCACCCCAATCAGCTCCCCCAGTCGATCTGCTCGGACGGAGCGAAACAACCATCGCCGTCGGTGAAGATGGGACCAACCAGGTTGCGGGCTGGAATGATGCCGTCGGCTTCGCCCGCCCACCCTTCACCCTTGTCTCGCCACTCGCCGGGATTCCCGGGCTTTCGGGCTACGCGTTCTCAACAGACGGCGGCGTGACATGGACAGACGGTGACGCGCCCCCCAACTTCGCCGCCACCACTCCCTTCTTTAGCGGCAACATAGTCACCCGGGGCGACCCGTGGCTGACAGTCTCCGACCAGAACGGTGCAGACACATTCCTCTATGCGAACCTGGCCGTGTTCCTCCAACGAGACAGCGGCAACAACACCGTCGACGCAGGAGTGAGCGTCCACCGGGGAACATTCTCCGGCTCAAGTTTCTCCTGGAACGATGTACACGCGCTGTCGGCGCCCAACGCTCCCTTCGACTTCTACGACAAAGAAGCGATAGTCGCTAAGGGCGGAACCATAATCGTTTCTGTCACCAACTTCATAGGAATATCAGCGCCGGGAACCAACCCTGACTTCTGCCAATTCGCAGGCGGCTTCGGCCAGATAGAAGTCTGGCGCTCGACTGACGGCGGCAACACCTACCAGGGACCCGCCATCGCCCAGCCCGACCAGACAGACCTCTCAGACACCAACTGCCTCACCGGGGTCCTGAACCAAGGCTCTGACCCAGTCATCGGAAAAGGAGGCAACGTCTTCGTCACTTGGACCAACGGCCCAAGCTTCTCCGGCGGCGCTACCGTTACACCCGTCACCGAGCAGATTCGAGGCGCGTCCTCAAGCAACTCCGGTGCTTCCTTCACCTCTCCGGTGGTCATTCGAAACATCCTGCCGGGACGCCAGAACCCGCCCGTCGGCTACAACAGGAACCGCTACAACGACTTTCCACGCGCAGCAGTAGACAGGGCATCCGGGCGTATCTACGTGGCCTTCCAAGACGCTTCCGTCGCAGGCAACGATGGAATAGGCGGAAGTGGAACAGTCTGCCTCCCCGCCTCAGGAAACCCCTCACCTGGCCCGCCCTGTCCAGCGGGACAGAGGCGTGTAATGCTAGGGGGTGGAGCTGACACGGACGTCTACCTGACCTTCTCCGACGACAACGGAGCAACCTGGAGCACACCCACACTCATCACTCCAATGGCTGGCGACGATAAGATCCAGTTCTGGCCCGTCGTGACCGTCGGCCCACAAGGCGAAGTGAATGTTGTCTACTACGAGAGCCAGGAGGTCCAGCTGAACCCCAGCCCAACTGTAATAGAATGCTCCATCGGCATAGGCGGTGGATTGACACGAAGGTCGATCCGAAGCTCCATCGTCGACACTTTCGTCGCACGCAGCACCGACCACGGCGCTACCTTCCAGTCCCCCGTTAAACTCTCCTCGGCCAGCTCCAACTGGTGCAGAGGGACGGTGAACATTCGCCCCAACTTCGGAGACTACATCGGCGCGACAACAGTCGGACCCAAGACCTACGCAGTATGGGCTGACGATCGGAACACGATCATGATAGGAGGCGTGCCACGAAACGTGGTCGACGTCTTCTACACCAGCGCCCGGACAATCGCGGGAGACGTGAACGGCGATCTCAAAGTAAACATCCTCGACGTGGCAGCTGCCGCCTACGCCTTCAGCACCAAGCCTGGAGCCCCACGCTGGAACGAAGCCGCGGACATGAACAACGACGGTTCCATAGACATTCTCGACGTAGCGATAGTAGCGTTCTACTTCGGAACAAGCGGATAACAAGCGGATAACAAACGGATAACAAACCCTCCAACTCCCCCATCTTTTTCTTCAACGAAACAGGCTACTAGACACTGCACCATTTCAGGCCGCTCCCCCATCCCACATTTTCGTAATCTGACTCGGTCGGCGTGGCCGAGAAGGCCCCGCTTAAGTGCTCCGTATACATCTGTATACACTATGAGTAGGGTCGTCCCGGCCAGGCTGCCTCCAGACACTACGAGGGGATCGACCGTCTGGTAAGGTCAGGCCGCTTCGCCAACCGGTCTGAGGCGGTCAAGGATCTGACTATGTTTACGCTGGGGGTCAACTGCTTTCGAAGTCATGCAAACAAAATTCGATGTTACGGGCACTCTGTGCCTTCTGCAGACTCCGAGGATGAGCGTATATTGGCAGTTGGCTTCTCCCTTTCGCGGTACATATCTTAGTGCTAATCCAGTACACCCTGCGAAGACGCAACTGGCCCCCACGACTGCGTTCGTGTACCAATTGTAGGAGTTGATGGCCGCGCCAACAGTGTTGTCATACAAGAAGCCCCCAGCGCAACTGCCGAAGTCGCCGATACTGCTGAAGCACTCAAGCCCAGATGGGTCTAAGTTGTTCGTGGGCGAGTTTTCGGCGTACACGTAAGGGTTGAGGCCTTGAGGGTCCGAGCGATAGCCCGCGAGCCGGTCTGGGCTAATGAACCGTCCTATGGATGGGTCGTACCAGCGCTGGAAATCATAATACAAACCTGTCGTTGCGCTTACAGGTTTGCCTGTGAATTGTACGTCTCGCTTCCAGACGCTAGGTTGTCCTGGCCGTAGGGCTGGTAATTATCGGAGAAGAGGACTGCCTTGGTGGCCGATCTCTTTGGAACCTTCCTATCACAATCGAAGATCAAGTGACTTGTGTGTGCCCACCATCACCGCCACACACATCATCTTTCGGTCTTCGGATTTGAACCAAGTACGGTTCAAGTCTATGGTAGGGCTGTGGCGCTTCACCGGAAAACCTAAGTCCCCAGCTCGATTCTTCGCTTCTCCTAACCCAAGTCTGCGTATACCTCAAGGAGATTACCATCCGGGTCTCGGAAGAAGATACCCCGCTTTCCCCACTCGAAGTCTTTAGGCCCAGGCGACGTTGACTGGTCTGGCATTCCACTGGATCTGTATGGCTCAAACTTGACCCCTCGTTCCTTCAAGAGCTCAAAGATCTCGTCAACCTTCTGCGGAAAAGCTACTCGAAACGCAATGTGATTTTCCCTCCCAGCTTTCTCACCGGATAGTTCAGCCTTGTGTATGGCGAAGGCTATGCCATCTACATCGAATTGGGTGTATCCATCCTGCGTGAGACGTTTTCTCATTCCGAGAATGCCTTCGTAAAAATCTTGGGAGAGTTTGAAATCAGAGACAAAATAGGTGACTTCCTTAAGGTCCCAGCGCAATTTCGTGTGTCTAGCAGTTTGACCTTTACGTTTTCTCATGGTTTCTTCCATGCGGTTCCATCTCGCATTTCGAGAATTAGGCTTTTGCTAATTAGATTGGTCTAGCAGAAGCGTGTTCTCGGAGGAAAGTTTTCAGTGAATCGTATAGTGGGCACACGCAACTCAGAAGTTGAAAACGCTACGGGGGAAGTTCGGATACGCAGACCATACAAGTATCGCGGTTACGCTGGAAGGCCAGAGAGAACTACGAATGATCGTGAAGCCGGGTGGACGAACTGTCTACGAGGAAGGCGAACACGCTGAGTTCAAGTTCCAACCAGGCAAGCCAGTCAAGCTCTCCTGGGAATGCTCTAGCCAGCCCCACACGTTCACCCTTGACGACAACGACTGCATAGTCTCCATACAGTGCGACCATTCTACCCCTTCACCTCCACCCTAGACCCCCGAATTTACTCTGGAAAATTCAAGAGAGAACTAGCGAAGCATCTTGGAACGCCCCCTAAGTTCAGAGAGACGGGTTAAGACCCGCCCTCAACCTCTGACCCGAGGCGATATTCCTATTGTTTCATATGAGAGGTCCGTTCATTGGTTCCAACATGCTCGAAAAAATTCCAAATCGTTTCAATATAGCGATCCTCTTTCTGTCGCTTGCGCCTATAGCAGGCGGTTTCGGCTTGTGGCTGATTTTTCCGGTGTTGAGTCCCACAGGAAGCGCTTGTGTCTTGTGTTCCCCTTCGATCGGAATTAACTTGAGTTCGGCTCCAATCGATCTTGCCCAGGCTTCGATAGGTACACTATTCTTTCTGCTAGGCGTCGTACTCTTCGTATCTAGTCTCGGTCTTTTCGCATCCGAAAACGATGTCCAGGCCACGCGATGGGTTCGGTGGTTGGGAAGATTGAGACCAAAGACTCGTGGTCGGACGATCGTTCCATCGCCTGACCCCGATAAGTATCGGCGTTACGCTCTGGTAATTCTACTAGTGATTTTCGCTCAAGCGATCTTGTTGATTCCAGGTATCGGAGAGGCCAGAAAGTATTCTCTGAGTCAGTTTTCGACTTTTTTCCTAGGACCCGTGTGGTACTCTTACGCCATGGCTATCGGAATAAGCGGGTTCACACTCATCTACTACCAAAGACTAGGCGGATATCTACTAGCCATTATCTTCGTTATCATTGGGATTGGCACAACTATACCTGACGTGTTAGGGTTCTTGCCTCCGACGGCTCCAACATTAGGCACAACAATTCTCCTACTTTCCGGGTTTCCGTTCGATATTCTCCTAATCTATGCTAGTTGGAGAGCACTGCCTGTTGTTATGGCCCATTGATTTCTCGCCCGAGGCTCAATCAATTTCTTGAGAGCTAACTCCACCAATTTGGGAACCTCTCCACCTATGTCGCCTTCACTCCAAATTCCCCTCTATAAATTCAGCTTAAATCGAAGGTCCGAAACCTATGAAGGATTAGTGACAACAGATGGGTTTGAAAGAGAACGTACGACACGGACAAATTTGCCAAGCTCGCATGGTCCGACACGTGACAGCTACATGTCCAGTTGGACGAAGGGTTTGAACGTTTCTATCCATTCTTAGAATCAACATCGTCAAGGAACAGAGCCATGAACTATGTCTGATCTCTTGAGCTAGAAAACAGCATGAAAACATCGCCGGGCGATCTACCAACAGGGCGATCTACCAACAGCGTACTTCGAGGGTTTGTCAAGAATTATGAGGATATGTTTGACGACATCGAGTTCCCATTAAGTTCTACTGCTGTATGTGCCACCATAGTTACCTCCTTCCGGAGAAGAAGGCTATGGTAGCAACATCATGATGGAGTAAGAAGAGCGGAACTTCAATTCTCACTAGACCAAGGAATCGCTAAAGAGACGTACCCAATCAAAGAGGAAAAAGTGAGTAAGAGGCAGACGAGCGTAGACTACGGAGTCACAGTTAGTGGGAAGGGTGAGGTCGCACTTCAACCAATTCTTAAAGGCGAAGTTAGCGCGAATGCCGGCTGGCACAAGGTAACCAAGTTTGAGAGCTCAACAATCAACACCAATTGTTACAGTACAGGAAAACTCACGCCTAACCCGAATTGGATATTTCAGGTAAGAGAAGGAGAGAATCATCTCGAGGCCGAAAAGAACATCCTCTTAACGGTTGAGCTGCCCAAGACTCACGTGTTATCAGGGAAGGTTACTATGTTCAGCCGTGACATTGTTTTGTTGGACAAAGAGCACAAAGTGTTGTCTCTACGGAAAAGATTGTGGGCTCGAATAAGGGGCCTCATCCTGAGTGATAGCGAATATAGACCCATAGAGTTAAGATTCCGAACGCCTCCCTCAGAGATCGATTCACTCTCCAAAGCCATGCTTCAAACCGAGCCAGTAGAGTCAGAGGATCAAGACGAGGTGGGACACCCCGAATCGTCTAGGTCAACCCACGGGGACTACGGTCCTAGTGACTCTGCAGCGCAATACCCACCTCCAGTAGGGGACCTGGCAATAGGAGTGGATGTCGGACCACAGACACGCGGTGGCACGGAGGTCCGCCGTGGCGCAGAAGAACCTCGAAACACCATCCGAAAATCAGTGTCCCTATCCCCCAAAACCATCCGTCTCATTGAGCAGGAACTTCAGAAGGCAAAGGTCAAGGGACTGATTTGAGAGTGGCTCGGGTGAGATTCGGGCGCCGAGACTCCAAACTTTGGAATGGACGCTTTCCTAGCAGTCGAGACGCCTAAGAAGGAAACCGAACCTCGGTTTAGACTCCCACATGTTCAGATTCCTCATCGCTTTTCCTATATTCTTTGCATACACGTTCGAAACGCCTGGATTCCATCGAGAGATCGCTGGGTCTAGAGTTGGTATCGTCGTGAGAGACGGGGCCCAGTGACCACCGAATATTTTCGTTTGCCGTCCTGTATACGCGTCTCGGCACCATCGTCGCTCTTTGTCTCCTGGTGAAGAATCGTCTCCTTTTGCGGTGGATATTGTTGCTGAATCTCTGCTTCAGTCTTCGCAGGTTGAGGGGTCAGAGTTGGGAGAGTCGTCTGGTCACCGGGCCCACCGTTGGGGACAT
>Ga0209058_1000038_pt1 | contig 94376 bp, 90 predicted proteins | sample GraSoiAngelo_147_FD_185904 | JGI IMG/M metagenome (GOLD analysis project Ga0209058, IMG submission 185904) | Grasslands soil microbial communities from the Angelo Coastal Reserve, California, USA - 14_1009_05_40cm (SPAdes) (version 2) | ecosystem: Environmental > Terrestrial > Soil > Grasslands ... | reverse complement strand
GATCGGATTACACCAGCGCGACAACCGGCGGCTGCTCGACACCCTCAAGCGCCTGCGCGACATCGGCAACACCGTGCTGGTCGTCGAGCACGACGAGGAGACGATCCGGTCGGCGGATTACGTCGTCGACCTCGGCCCCGGCGCCGGCGAGCTCGGGGGGCACCTCGTCGCGGTCGGCACGCCGGACGAGATCATGGCGAACCCGGACTCGCTGACCGGACGCTACCTCGCCCGGGCGCTCGCGATCCCCGTCCCGGCGACGCGCCGCAAGGGCAGCGGACATTTCATCACGATCCACAACCCGCGCGAGCACAATCTCAAGGGGATGGCGGTGAAGATCCCGCTGGGGACGTTCACCTGCGTGACGGGCGTGTCGGGATCGGGCAAGTCGACCCTCGTCAACGACATCCTCTACCGCGCGCTGGCCTCGATGCTCCACCGCGCGCAGGATCGGCCCGGCGCTCACGATCGCATCGAGGGCGCCCAGCGGATCGACAAGGTCGTCGACATCGACCAGTCGCCGATCGGCCGCACGCCGCGCTCGAACCCCGCGACCTACACCGGCGTGTTCACCTTCATCCGGACGCTCTTCGCCCGCACCCCCGAGGCGCGCATGCGCGGCTACCAGCCCGGGCGCTTCTCGTTCAACGTCAAGGGCGGGCGCTGCGAGGCCTGCCAGGGCGACGGCCTCGTCAAGATCGAGATGCACTTCCTGCCCGACGTCTACGTGACGTGCGACGTGTGCAAGGGCCGCCGCTACAACCGCGAGACGCTCGATGTGCACTACAAGGGCGTGAGCATCGCGGCGGTCCTCGACATGACGGTGCGCGAGGCGCTCGGGTTCTTCGACGCGGTGCCCGTGATCAAGTCGAAGCTCGCGACGCTCGACGACGTCGGGCTCGACTACATTCGCCTGGGCCAGTCGGCGACCACCCTGTCGGGCGGCGAGGCCCAGCGGGTCAAGCTCGCGACCGAGCTCTCCCGGCGCGCGACCGGGCGCACGCTCTACATCCTGGACGAGCCGACGACGGGACTGCACTTCGCCGACATCCAGCGGCTGCTCGACGTGCTCAACAAGCTGGTCGATCAGGGTAATACGGTCGTGATCATCGAGCACAATCTGGACGTCGTGAAGACCGCCGACTGGGTCATCGACCTCGGCCCCGAGGGCGGCGACGAGGGCGGCCGGGTGGTCGCCACCGGAACGCCCGAGGAGCTCGCGCGGCGCGCCGAGCGCTCGTACACCGGGCAGTTCTTGAGACCGCTGCTGACGGGCTCCTGACCGATGCGGCGCACCAAGATCGTCTGCACGATCGGCCCCGCGAGCAGCGACACCGCCGAGCTCGATCGTCTGGTCGCCGCCGGCCTCGATGTGGCGCGGGTCAACTTCTCGCACGGCACCCACGACGAGCACGCCGAGGTCATCCGGCGCATCCGCGAAGGCGAAGCGCGCTGGGGCCGGCCGGTCGCGATCCTTCAAGACTTGCAGGGTCCGAAGATCCGGCTCGGGACGTTCGGCCCGGGCGGCGGCGGCCGCGTCGACCTCGAGCCCGGCCGGCCGTTCACGCTCTGCGTCCGTCCCGTCGTCGGCACCGTTGAGCGGGCGTCGATCACCCACCCCGAATATCTGAGAGACCTGCGCGCCGGCGACGAGGTCTGGATGGACGACGGGATGATCCAGCTCAAGGTCGAGGCGACGTCGGCGGACGAGGTCCGCTGTCGCGTGGTGGTCGGCGGCCGGATCAGCGATCACAAGGGGCTCTCGCTGCCGCACGTCACCCTGCCGGTGTCCTGCCTGACGCCGAAGGACCGCGAGGACCTGCGCTTCGGCCTGCGCCATGGGGTCGACTACATCGCGGTCTCGTTCGTGCGCTCGGCCGATGACATCGACGAGGTTCGTGAGTTCCTGAAAGGGGAAGCGGCCGATCTGCCGATCGTCGCCAAGCTCGAGCGCCACGAGATCGTCGCCAACCTGCCGGGCATCCTGAGCAAGGTCGACGCGGTCATGGTCGCCCGCGGCGACCTCGGCGTGGACGTGCCGCTCGAGGACGTGCCCCACATCCAGAAGGAGATCATTCGGCAGGCGCGCGGCGCGAAGGTGCCGGTGATCGTCGCGACCCAGATGCTGGAGTCGATGGTCACGCATCTCCGACCCACCCGCGCCGAAGTCTCGGACGTCTCGACGGCCATCTTCGACGGCGCCGACGCGATCATGCTCTCGGCGGAGACGGCCACCGGGCGCTATCCCCACGAGGCCGTGGCCGTGATGGCGCGGATCGCCGAGCGCGCCGACGGCGCCGTGCTGTCGCTCGACCGCGAGCGGCGCCGGCGCCCGGGCCCGACCTTCCAGGAAGCGATCTCAGACGCGGCGGCGTCGGCGGCGCACGTGCTCGACGCGCGCGCGATCGTGGCGTTCACCGAGTCGGGCTTCTCCGCCCGGCTCATCTCCCAGGCGCGGCCCAGCGTGCCGATCATCGCGCTGACCCCGTTCGTCGAGGTCCAGCGCCGGCTGGCGCTCTCGTGGGGCGTCACCTCGCGATTGATCCGCAAGGTCGAGACGACCGACGAGATGATCGAGGAAGTCGAGGCGAACCTGCTCGGCGACGGCGTCGTCCGTCCCAACGACGTGATCGTCATCATCTCCGGCTCGCCGATGTGGGTTCGCGGGACGACGAATTTATTGAAGCTGCACCGGGTGGGCGAGCGCCGCACGTGATGCCCCGGCTCGGGCGCCGGTTCTCGCCTCGGCTCCTCACGGTCCTGTTCGGCCTCCTGATGCTCTGGGCCGTCGCGGGTATCGTGGTGGCGGGCCACGTCGTGGCGCGGTACGACACGGCCATCACCGCCAGCCTCGCGTCCGTCCACGAGCTCGTCGCGCAGGCGCTCGAGGACGTGCGCCGCGAGGCCTGGCTCCTCGCGCACGATCCCGCCGTCTCCGATGGCATGGCCCGCAACGACTGGGCCACGCTCGTGCGCGGGACCCTGCCGAAGGCGCTGGCGTTGCAGCAGGAGCGCGTCGCGGATCTCCTGCTGATCACGGACCCGAGCGGTGTCCCGCTCATGCAGATGCCGCCCGCCACGCAGACCATCGCGCCCGCGGTCGTCCGCCCGGCCGACGCCGCCCTGCCGCTGGCCGTCGTCGACGAGCGGCCCTACGTGCCCGGCATCGCGCCCACCCGGGCCGCCACGGTCGTCGTGGGGCGAAGCTTCGACGCCCTCGAGGGGGCGATCGCGAGCCTGCCGTCCCGCCCGGCGCTCGTGGCCATCGCGAACGACCGCGCGCTGGGCGTCCCGCCGCCCGACGCGCCGGCGTCGGGCTGGAACGACGTGCTGCGCACCGGGCAGGTCGCGATCGGCGGCGAGACGTGGCTCGCGCGGCCCCTCGGCGAGGGCGCGGCGAGCTTCTTGACCTTGCTGCCGGCGCGGGAGCACCAGGGGCCGGCGCGGCGACTCTGGCTCTGGTGGGCCGTCTCGCTCGCCGCCGCGCTGGCGGGCGCCGTAGGCATCGCGGCGGTCTCCGCGTCCGAGCGCGGCGAGGGCCCGTCGAAGCGCCGCCCGGCACGCGCGCGACCGCCGGTGAAGACCGCTCGCGCCGGCGCCGCGCCGGAGCCGCCGGACAAGCGGCGCAGCCGCGAGCTCGAAGTGCTGCACGCGGTCGTGGTGGCGACCGGCAGCGGCGACGATCTCGTGCTCACCGCCGAGCGGACGCTCGAGGTCGTGTGCGACGTCACGGGGATCCACTTCGGGGGCGTGTTCCGCTTCGAGCGCACTACCCAGACGCTCGGTCTCATTGCTCACCGCGGCCTCGAGCCCATCGACGTCGAGCGCCTGCGCCTGCGCACGCTCGACGACAGCCACGTCGGCGAGGTGATCCGCACCGGACACGCGATCATCACCGACCTGACCGCCTCGCGCGTCCTCACACCCGACGTCGCCGAGCGCGTGAGAGCCGGCGGCTATCGGACCCAGCTCGCGCTCCCGATCCCGGTGAACGGCGAGACGTGGGGCGTGATGGCGCTCATCACGAAGGAGCCGCGGACCTTCGACGCCGACGAGCTGACCCTGCTCGAAGCCGTCGCACACCAGGTCGGTCAGGTGGTGGCGCGCGCCTCGCTCCTGGCCGAGAGCCGCGAGAAAAGCCGCCGGCTCGAGACGCTCGGCCGCCTGGCCCAGACGCTCACGGCCACGCTGTCCCCGGACGAAGTCTTCCGGCGCGTCGTCGACGCGGCGGTCGAGCTCTTCGGCTCGAGCGCCGCCCAGCTCTGGCTCGTGGAGGAGGACGGCCAGCACGTGGCGCTCCACGCCATCGCCGGCGCCGACGCGCCGCCGGAGAACTTCGAGCGTGTCCGTGTGGGCGAGGGGCTCATCGGCACCGTCGTGGCGACCCGCGCGCCGCTGGCGGTGGTCGATGTCCTGAACGATCCTCGCGCCCGCAACGTCGAGCAGGCGCGCGCCGCCGGCGTGGTCAGCGTCGGCATCGTGCCGCTCATGATAGGCCAGCGGATCCTGGGCGGCCTGGCCATCGGCATGCGCGCGCGCCACCAGCCCACGCCCGAGGAGATGCAGCTCCTCGGCTCGCTGGCCTCGCACGCGGCCAACGCGATCAACAACGCCCAGCTCTATCGCGAGGCGACCCGCCAGGCTGAGCGAATGAGCGCGCTGGCCGATCTGGTTCGGCTCCTGTCCGAGACGCTCGATCTGGACCTCGTCGCGCAGCGGGTCGCCGACAGCGTGCGCCAGCTGCTGGGCGTTCATTCCTCCAGCCTCTACCGTATCGACCCCGAATCCGAAGCGCTCGTGTCCTTCGCCGTCAGTGGCGAGGTCGGGGTCGCGATCGACCGCGATACCGTGTTCCCGCGGGGCCACGCCGTCGTGGGCGTCGCCGTTCGGGAGCGCGCCCCCGTCGCGACCCCCGATTTGCTGAGCGATCCGCACTTCGTCTTCACCGTAGCGATGCGGGCGAACATCGAGCGCATCGGCAATCGCTCGGTCCTCGCGGTGCCGCTCCGCGTGGGCGAGCGAGTCATCGGCGCCCTCGGGGTCGGCGATCGAGTCGGGCGGCAATTCGACGACGACGAGATCCGCCTGGCCGAGGCGTTCGCGGACCAGGCCGCCCTCGCGCTCGAGAACGCGCGGCTCTACACGGAAGCGACGCGCCGGCGTCTCGAAGCCGAGGAGATGGCGCGTTTGGCGCGAACGTTGACCGAGAGCCTCGACCCGCGCGACGTGGGCCAGCGAATCGTCGAAAGCGTGCTCGTGCTCTTCCAGGCCCGGTCGTCCGTGCTCCGGCTGTTGCGGCCCGACGGGTCGCTGGCCACCCTCGCCGGCGGGGGACGCTTCCGCGAGGTCTCGCAGGTCGCTCCCATCCTGCCCGCGGGCGTCGGGCCGTCCGGGACCGCGATCATGGAGGGCCGCGCCGTGGCGTCGGCCGACGTCTTCAACGATCCCGCGATCCTTCTGAGCGACGAGGTGCGCGCGGCGATGCGGCACACCGGAGCCGGAGCGGTGCTCGCCGTGCCGCTGCGGGCGAAGGGGCGGGTGATCGGCACCCTGGCGCTGGGCGATGTCCCGGGCCGGGTCTTCTCGGAAGCGGAGGCGGTGCTGCTCCAGGCGTTCGCGGACCAGGCCGCCCTCGCCCTCGAGAACGCGCAGCTCTACGAGCAGAACAGCCGCCAGGTCGACGAGCTGTCCGTGCTCCTGGAGCTGTCGCGCGCCGTCACCGGCCAGCTCGATCGCACGGCGCTGCTGAGCGCGATTCATTCCCAGGTGCTTCGCGTCCTCGACGCCTCCAACATGGCGATCGTGCTGCGCGACGAGGAGCGCGGCGATCTCGAAGTCGTCCTGCGCGTGGTGGACGGCGTACCCGACATACGCACGCCGCTCCGCCATCCCGCCCGGACGGGGCTCATGTCCGCCGTGCTCGAGACCGGCGAAGCTATCCGGACGGACGATTACGATGCCGAATGCGCCCGGCGCGGCGTCACGCCGCTAGCGACCGTTCCCGAGGCGAAGCACTGGCTCGGCGTGCCGATGACCACCGGGGAGATGGTGATCGGCGTGCTGACCCTGCGGAGTCGGGCCCACCCCTTCGGCGAGGCCGACGAGCGCCTCCTGTCGAGCATCGGTCATCTCGCCGCGCTGGCCCTGCGGAGCGCGCGGCTCTTCGAGGAGCGCACGCGGGCGTACGGCGAGCTGGCCTCGGCGCAGGACCAGCTCGTGCGCACCGAGAAGCTCCGCGCGCTCGGCGAGATGGCATCGGGCGTGGCGCACGACTTCAACAACCTGCTGGCGTCGATCCTGGGAAGGGCGCAGCTCACGCTCCAGCGCCTGCAAGACCCGCAGCTGCGCAAGTGGCTGCAGGTCATCGAGCGGGCCGCCCTCGACGGCGCGCAGACGGTGCGACGGCTGCAGGAGTTCACGCGCACCCGCCGCGATCAGCCGTTCGTGGCCGTCGATCTCAACGAGGTCGTGCGCGGCGCGCTCGAGATCACGCAGTCGCGCTGGCGCGAGGAGGCGCACAGCCGGGGCGTCAACGTGGAGGTGCACACGTCTTTCGGGAGCTTGCCGACGGTGGCCGGCGATCCGGCCGAGCTGCGGGAGGCGATGACCAACCTGATCCTGAACGCCGTGGACGCGATGCCGACCGGCGGCAGCCTGACCCTGACCACCAAGGTCGAGAACAACCTGATCGTGGTGACCGTGGAGGACACCGGGGTCGGGATTCCCGAGGCCATTCGTGGCAAGATCTTCGACCCGTTCTTCACCACGAAGGGGCCGCAGGGCACCGGCCTGGGGCTGTCGATGACCTACGGGATCCTCTCGCGCCACGGTGCTAGGATCACGGTCGACAGTCACGAGGGACACGGCGCCACGTTTCGTCTGACGTTCGCCCCCGGCGTGGTCCCCGACGTGGAAAGGCATCCGCCCGCCGAGGCGCCGCCGCCGGGCGTGTCGCTCCGATGCCTGGTGATCGACGACGAGGCCGAGGTCGGCCGGGTGCTCGGTGACGTCCTGCTGACCAGCGGGCATCGGGTCACCGTGCTCGCCGACGGCGCCGAGGCGATCGCGCAGTTGCGCGCCGAGCCCTTCGACCTCGTGTTCACCGATCTGGCGATGCCACGCGTCTCGGGCTGGCAGGTGGCGCAGGCCGTCAAGCAGATCGCCCCGGCGGTGCCGGTGGTCCTCGTCACCGGCTTCGGCGTCGAGCTGACGGCCGAAGAGCGCCAGACCCACGGCGTGGAGATGGTCCTGGAGAAGCCGCTCAAGATCGCCGACATCCTGGATGCCGTGGCGCGCGCCGCCCGCAAGCGCGCCGAGCGAAGCTAGCAGCGGCCGTGCGAGCCGTAGCACGTCGCGGGGCTGGGGTCCTGCCGTGCGAGGCGAGCCTATAAAGAGAAGAGGATCACGCTCATGGATTTCAAGTTCCTGACCCTGACGCGCCAGGATGGGGTCGCGACGATCACCCTCAACCGGCCCGACGCGTTCAACGCGCTGAGCCTCGGCCTCGGCCGCGAGCTCTTCCACGTGGCGCTCGAGGTCGACGAGGACCCGGCCGTCCGCTGCGTCGTCGTCACGGGCGCGGGCCGCGCGTTCTGCGCCGGCGGCGACGTCAAGGACTTCGTCGACAACCTCGAGCGCATCGGCGTGCTCGTCAAGGAGCTCACGACCTACCTGCACGGCACCGTGTCGCGGTTCTGCCGCAGTGACAAGCCGGTCATCATGGCGGTCAACGGCGTCGCGGCCGGTGGCGGGCTGAGCTTCGCGCTCTCGGGCGATCTAGTCGTCGCGGCCGAGTCGGCGCGGTTCACGATGGCCTACTCGAAGATCGCCGCCACGCCCGACGGCTCGTCGTCGTACTTCCTGCCGCGCCTGGTCGGTCTGCGCCGCGCGATGGAGCTCTACTTCACCAACCGCGTGCTCTCGGCGCGCGAGGCGCTCGAGTGGGGCCTGGTGACGCGCGTGGTGCCCGACGCCGAGCTCGTGACGACGGTCACCGCGATGGCCCGCGAGCTGGCCCAGGGGCCGACGAAGGCGTTCGGCGGCGCCAAGCGGCTCTTCCACCAGTCGACGTGGGAGAGCCTGGAGACGCAGATGGAGCTCGAGGCGCAGGCGATCGCCGCGAGCGGCCACACCGAGGACTTCCGGAGCGGGGTGACGGCATTCGCCCGCAAGCAGACGCCGACGTTCAGCGGGCGCTGACGCCGCCGCGGAGGAGGAGCCATGCTGAACCCGGCCCCGTTCGCCAATGCGCTGGCGATCCTGTCCGGCGTTTTCTACATCGTGTTCTACGTCCTCGCGGTCGTCTGGCGCGACGCGTTCCGCCTTCTGTTCAACGCGCAGTTCTTCGGGGCCGACGTCGCGGCGCTCATGCCACAGCAGCTGACGTACGCCGGCTTTCTCGGCACGCTGGTCGTGTTGATCGTGTTCGCGTGGATCGGTGCCTTCGCCTGGGCCTGGCTCTACAATCGTCTCTCGGCCTGAGGGACCAGCCGGCGAGGCACTCGGGTACAATCGTGCCTGCGAGGAGACTCACATGAACGTTTCCGGAACGGCCGTCAAGCTCTTCTACCGCCCGGGCTGATCGTCCTGCGCCAAGACGAAGGAGCTCCTCTCGTCTTGGGGGGTCGAGTTCGACCCGGTCGACGTCCAGGCTAACCCCGACGGCTACGACGAGCTCAAGCGCCTGGGTATCGGGCGCGTCCCGGCGGTCACCGTCGGTGACCGAGCCGCCCACGGCTGGAACCCGCCCGCCTACGCCGCGCTGCTCGGCATTCCGTACGCGGCGGCGGTCAAGCTCGCTCCGACCGAGCTCGCGAAGCGGCTCGACATCGTCCTCGACACGACGCAGCAGCTGATGCGCGTCGTCCCCGAGCGGCATCTGAACTGGCGCCCGCCCGAGCGCAACCGCACACTGCGCAACCTCGGCTATCACGTCTTCCGGCTCTCGCTGGCGTTCGTGGACGGCATGGATCTCGGCGAGTTCCCGGAGTCGTGGCTGCTCGACCAGGCCCCGGACGACCTGCACGATGGCCCGGCCATCGCGCGCTACGGCGCTCTCGTGCGCGGCCGGATCGGCGGCTGGTTCGAAGGCGCTTCGCCGAGCGAGTTCGCGCGCGTGATCAAGGTTTACTACGGCCCGCAGTCCGGCCACGATCTGCTCGAACGCACGGCGTGGCACGCCGCGCAGCACCTGCGGCAGCTCTACGCGCTCGCCGAGCGACTCGAGATCGCGGCGCCGGTGCCGATGCCGGTCGACGCGTTCCAGGGGCTGCCGCTGCCCGACGCCCTCTGGTGACGCGGGTCGACTACGACCGCGGCTCTATCAGACTCAGCGCCTACTTGCGCAGATCATCCGGCGCATCGAGCGGCTCGTGTGGCATCCAACGTGATAAGATGGTCGGAGAGGAAGAGAGAAACGGAGCGCTCTTGGCGGGAGTATCTCTCGGCCGGGCGGTGGCCGAGAGCAAACCTTCGAAAGATGGGCCGTCAGCCTCGCGGGCGCCGCGGGGACAGCCCATGTGACGCCTTCAGAACGGCAGAAGGGACTCGTGGCGCGTCACGTGGTCCGTTCAGCACCGCGAGGGAAGCGAGGACTTGGGCCCAAATCGCCAATCCCGGTTTGAAGACTCCTTGTCGGGAGCCGGTTGATCTTCGCGGCCGGATTCCAAAGCCGCCGCGCACTACGACGGCGTCCGCGGTTTGAGCAATGTGATGTTTCTTTTGCAGATTCTCGGCTGGTTCATTGTCTCGTCCGTTTTGATGTCCTTCATCGAGCATCAGGTGCACAGCAGGCTTATGCACCGGCAGAACTTTTTCAGCAGGCGTACTGCCGGCTTCCAGCGAATGTTCGAAGCTCACGCGATTGTGCACCATCAACAACATTACTCCAGGATATTCAGCGATGAGCCGGTGCCTCCCGGTGAAGACAAGGAGATCCGCCTGACTCTCCGCAAGGCGCCGATCAAGGCTATTCCATTCGCTGCCGTGATTGCCTTGGTCTCCTGGCAGGGGGCAGCTGTGTTCGTGGCGGTTATGTGGCTTCACCACTGGCTCTGGAACAAGATTCATCTCGAGATGCACAAACCGGAGCAGAGGCTGTTCAGCACCTGGCCGATCTATAAGTTTCTCGCACGATATCACTGGCTCCATCACAGATATCGCGACAAGAATTTCAATGTCGTGTTCCCTCTCGCTGACTATATTCTTGGAACCAGCGCTCGAGTCAGCGCAGTCGACCTGCAATCTATGGAGCAATCGGGATTGTGTTGATCGACTCCCCAGGCCGTTCGCTCGTCTAGAAACTGCCGACACACCGCGATCCGTGCCACAAGGTGCGCGCTGGTTACGAGCCGGTCCTAATGCTTGAGCGCGCCGGCCGTCAGGCCGTCGATGAATTGCTCTTTACCCCTAAAGCCTGCTAAGGAACACCCTTCGGCCGTCGTATCTTAGTCGAGCACCTCATCCGCGCACGCGAGCAGGGAGGGCGGAATTCTCAGGCCGAGCGTCTTGGCGGTCGCGAGATTGATAACAAGCTCGAACTTGGTCGGCTGATCGACGGGGAGATCGCCCGGCTTCGCCCCGTGCAGAATCTTGTTCACACAATCGGCCGCGTGCCGGCACCCGAAAACAGCGTCGATGTCAAGTAGCTCTCCGCCTTCTCGGCACCGTCTCGCTAATCCTCCTCAGCCCAGGCGGCCGTCAGGCGACGGGCGAGCTCGCGATGGCCCTTGAAGAAGTACGCGAGCATGACGACGGTTGCGAGGAGATTGCCGACGAAAATAGTCCAGCCGGCGATCTCGTCGAGCACCCACTTCGCCGCGATCAGTACGCCGCCAGTGAAGAACACCTCAAATGCGGTGAAGAAGATCACCAGGGCGAACACGAAGAGGGGCTGGCGCTCGGCGCCCGCAATCAAGAGGGCGCCGACGAGGCCGAAGAGCGCGAAGGCGCTCCCGTGCAGGATCGTGTAGGACACGAGGGCGGTCACCGGATCGGACTGGCGCAGGAGCCCGGTGCCGAGCAGCTTCGGGGTGCGCAGCGGCTCGCCCTGGATCCAGTCGATCGCGAGGAACCAGAGCGCCACGACGGCGGCGCCCAGCAGGCCGGCCACGATGCCCTCGCGGAGGACGGTGCCCCACGAGCCGATCAAGGTGCGCGGCAGGGCCCGGTGCGCGCGGAAGAAGTACCAGAGCATCGCGATCGACGCGAGCAGGTTGCCGATGAGGATCGCCCACCAGACCACGGCGCCCAGCATCGACTTGCCGAGCGCGCCGACCACGGCGAAGACGAAGACCTCGAAGCTGGCGAACAGGATGATGAACGCGAGGAAGAGCGCGGGCTCGCGCTCGCTGGCCGCCATCAGGCTCGCCGCCACGATGCCGAACGCGACGAACGCCAGCCCGTGGATGATCGTGTAGCCGAGCACGTTGCCGAACGTGGGTTCCACGCCGGTCGGGTCCGTGATGCCCTGGAAGACCGCCGCGCCCAGGAGGCCCGGCGTCAGGAACGGCTTGCCCCGCACGATGTCGAACACGAGGAACCAGACCGCGACGACGGCCGCCCCGATCAAGCCGGCCACGACACCTTCCTTCAGGATCGAGCGCTCGGCGGATGCCATCTCGGTGCGAGCTATTGTATGCCTTGCGCCATCACTCGGCGTCGCGGGCGAACCGCACGCCGTAGTCGGAGTAGCGCAGGTGCGGCGGCAGGGACGAGCGGTGGCCGACCGCGCTCCAGGGATCCGCGTGGCGCCAGGCTCCGCCGCGGCTGACGCGCCGCGTCCCCGAGGCCGCGCCGCTTGGATTCCGTCCGGGCGACTCGGCGTAGTAGGTCTCGCCGAACCAGTCGGCGCACCACTCATGACAGACGCCCGAAAGGTCCGTGAGCCCGAGCGGATTCTGTGGCGTCTCGCCCACGCGCGGCGGCCGATCGAACGTGACGGCGGGTCTGGCGTCGCCCCACGGGTAACGAGCGCGCTCGAGCCCGCCGCGCGCGGCTTTCTCCCACTCCGCCTCGGTCGGCAGGCGTGCTCCCGCCCACTCGGCGAACGCGACCGCCTCGGCCCACGAGAGACCGACGACAGGCTGACGCGGATCGGCGAACGCCGGATCGCGGCAGAACGGGGGCGGCGCGGCGCCCGTCGCGCTCGCGTAGGCGGCGAAGTCGGCGTTCGTCGCCGGCGTGCGCGCGATCAGGAACGCGTCCACCCAGACGAGGTGAGGCGGACGCTCGCAGGGATGGCCATCGGCCCAGCCCATGCTGAACGGCCCGGGCGGGACACGCACGAAGTCCACGCCTTATAATAGGGCCGCAAGGAGGCCCCTCATGAACGTCGCCCCGAGGATGGCCCGACTCGGAACCGAGTCGGCGTTCGAGGTCCTGGCCCGCGCGCGGCAGCTCGAGCGGACCGGACGCGAGATCGTCCACCTGGAGATCGGCGAGCCCGATTTCGACACGCCGGCCCATATCAAGGATGCGGCGAAGCAGGCGCTCGACGCGGGCGCGACCCACTACGGCCCCGCCGCGGGCCTGCCCGAGCTGCGTGAGGCGATCGCCAAGCACGTGGGCGAGACCCGCGGCATCGCCGTCTCCCCCGACGAAGTGGTCGTCACGCCGGGCGCCAAGCCGATCATGTTCTTCACGATCATGACGTTGATCGGCGACGGCGACGAGGTCATCCTTCCGAATCCCGGGTTTCCGATCTACGAGTCGGTCATCAATTTCGTCGGTGGCGTTCCCGTGCCGATCCCGCTGCGCGAGGAGAGCGGCTTCGGGTTCGACCTCGAGCTGTTCGAGCGGCGCGTCTCGCCGAAGACGAAGCTGATCGTGCTCAACTCGCCGGAGAACCCGACGGGCGGCGTGCTCGATCGGGGCCAGCTCGAGCGCATCGCCGCCATCGCGGCCGCGCGCCGCATCCTCGTCCTGACCGACGAGATCTACCGCCAGTTCCTCTACGAGGGCGAGTTCGCCTCGATCACGAACCTGCCCGGCATGCAGGGCCGGACGATCCTCCTCGACGGCTTCTCGAAGTCGTACGCGATGACCGGCTGGCGCCTCGGCTACGGGGTGATGCCGCCGCCGCTCGCCGAGCACGTGGCGCGGCTGATGGTCAACTCGAACTCCTGCACGGCGTCGTTCGTGCAGCTCGCCGGGATCGCGGCACTCCAGGGCGACCAGACACCGGTCGCCGCCATGGTGTCGGAGTTCAAGCGGCGCCGCGACCTGTTCGTGGACGGCCTCAACCGACTGCCCGGCGTCAAGTGCGCGCGGCCGCGGGGCGCGTTCTACGTGTTCCCGAACATCACCGGCACGGGCCGGTCGTCCGCCGAGGTGGCCGAGCGCCTGCTGGCCGACGCCGGCGTGGCCTCGCTGTCCGGCGCGGCGTTCGGCGCCCACGGCGAAGGCTATCTCCGGTTCTCGTACGCGAGCTCGGAGGCCAATCTGAAGAAGGCGCTCGATCGCATGCGCCCGGTATTCGAGAGCTTCGCGAAGAAGTGACCCGTCGCGCCACCGTCGCCGACGTCGTCGTCGACGGCCTCCGGCGCGCCGGGACCCCGCGCGTGATCGGCAGCGCGGGCGGGCGTCCCGATCTTCCGATCCTCGACGCGGCCCGCGCGATCGAGCTACCCGTGGTGCTCGCGTCGAGCGCGCGCGGGGCGTGCGTCATCGCCGCGGTCACCGCCGATCTCGTCGACGCGCCCGGCGCGGCGGTCATCGGCCACGCGCCGGCCGCCGCCGCCATCCGCGGCGTGCCGGAGTGCCTGCCGGTCATCCTGATCACGAGCGGCCATCCCTCGGCCGTCCCGGGGTGCAAGGAAACGCTGCGGGTCGAGGCGGAGTCGGCCGCGCACCGGATCGCTCACGCCGCCAGGCTCGCCATGACCGAGCCGCGCGGTCCGGTCCATCTCGACATCCCCGGCGACGTCGCGACGCGCGCGGCGGTGCCGGTGGCGACGTCGTGCCGTCCGGATCCGCTGCCGTATCCGGCTCGCGAGGCCCTCGATCGCGCCGCGCGCGCGCTGGCCGAGGCCTCGCGGCCGCTGCTGCTCGCCGGCGCCCACTGCCGGTCGGCGGATGCGGCGCAATGGCTGCGAGCGTTCGTCGAGGCGCTGCCCGCCCCGCTCCTGGCGACGGCGCGGGCGAAGGGCGCGCTGCCCGATCCGCACCCGCTGATGCTCGGAGTGCTCGGCGTTACCGGCGTGGAAGAGCGCCTGCTGGGCCACGCCGATCTCGTCGTCGCGATCGGTCTCGACGCGCTCGAGCCGGTGCCGGAGCCCTGCTGGTCGGCCGCGCCCGCGGTCGTCCTCGGCCCGGCCGCGGCGCCCGACGGCCGGGTGTCCGCCGTGCAGGTGCTCGGCGAGGTGAGCGCCATCGTCGAGGAGCTCGCGGGGCGGCTCCGCGACAAGCCCCGCGCCGATTGGGACGTCGCCGAGCTCGATCGGCTCCGACGAGAGGGCGCGGCGCGGAGCGCCGGCGCCGGACTCGACGCGCGCCTCGTGCGCCTCGCGCGCGAGGCGACGCCGGCCGGCACGATCGCCACGGTCGACGCGGGGGCGTACGCCGCGTGCGTCACTGCGTCCTGGTCCGCGACGGCCCCGCGCGAATTCCTGGCCGCGGCCGGCCTTGCGGCCACGGGCTTCGCGCTGCCCGCCGCGATCGCGGCTCACCTCGTCCATCCCGACCGTCGCGTCATCTGCTTCGCCGGCGCCGGCGAGCTCGGCGCCGAGAGCGAGCTCGAGACCGCGGCGCGCCTGGGCGCGCGCATCGCGATCGTCGTCTTCGAGGCCCGCGGGGCGGACTCGCCGCCCCTGCTGCGGCAGGCCGAACGCTTCGGAATATCCGCGTCCGCCGTCGACGGCGAGGCGCGGTTCGTCCAGGCGTTCGCTCATGCGCTGGCTGCCGAGGGGCCGGCGCTGATCGTGGTGCAGTCGTCAGGCGGCGCCCCGACTTGACGACGCTGTTCGAGGGGTGGTAGAAGCGTCCAACTGTCCGAGCCTCGAGAGGAGGTGAGGTCTCTCCCGATCCTCTAGGTTCCCTATCCCTGGCCGTTTTCATGCGAACTCCAAGGAGTCCGTATGCAGAGGACTTCGCGTCGACACTTCGTCCGTGTCGCTTCCGGCGCCACGGCCGGCATGGCCACCTGGCTCGCCCTCGGGCGCGCGCCCGCGTTCGCCCAGAAGCGCGAGCTGACGTTCCTCAGCTGGAATCACTTCGTCCCCGCCTCCGACGACGAGCTGCGCAAGCAAGCCGAAGCCTTCGGCAAGCAAGCCGGTGTCACCGTGCGGGTGGACACGATCGCCCATCTGCAGATTCCCGCGAAGCGCGCGGCCGAGGCGCAGGCGCAGTCGGGCCACGACATGATCCTGACTGGCGGGGCCGACCCGTTCCTGTTCGAGAAGCAGCACGCCGACGTCGGCGACCTCATCGACGAGCTCGGCAAGAAGTACGGCGGCTGGTATCCGTTCGCGCGCGAGGGCTCGCTCACGGCCTCGGGCTGGAAGGCCGTGCCGTGGTTCTGGGTCTCGTTTCCGGCGACGTACAACATGACGCACTTCAAGAAGGCCGGGCTCGAGTATCCGAAGACGTGGGACGAGCTCCTCCACCACGGCAAGATCCTCAAGAAGCAGGGCAACCCGGTCGGCATCGCGATCAGCCACTGCGCCGACGCGAACACGACGTTCTGGTCGGTGCTCTGGTGCTACGGCGGCAAGGTGCTGGAGCCCGACGGCAAGACCGTCGCGCTCAAGTCGGATCAGACCGAGCGCGTGATCGAGTGGTACAAGGAGCTCTACCGCGACGCGATGGAGCCCGAGGTCCTCTCGTGGGACGACGCGGGGAACAACCGCTGCATCCTCGCCGGCAAGTGCTCCTGGATCCACAACCCGATCAGCCCGTACGCGGCGGCGCTCGCGAAGTCGATGCCGATCGCCGACGAGATCAACCACCACCCGAGCCCGGCGGGCCCGGCGGGAACGCACTCGGCTCCGCCGATCAACGGCATCGGGATCTGGAAGTTCTCGAAGAACGTCGACCTCGCCAAGGACTTCATCCGGTTCCTGTTCCAGAAGGACAACTACGACGCGTGGATCACGGCGTCCAACGCGTTCAACCACCCGCCGCTGAAGCACCTGGCCGACCATCCGATCTGGTCGAAGAATCCCAAGCTCGCGATGCTCCCGAAGGAAGCCGAGTACGCGCACGAGCGCGGCTGGCCCGCGAAGCCGAGCGCCGCGGTGCAGTTGATCCAGGTCAACTACGTGCTGCCCGACATGGTGGCCAAGGCCGTGAACGGCATGCCGACCAAGCGGGCGATCGACTGGGCCCAGGAGCAGGTGAGGCTCGCGGTTCAGGGCAAGCTCAAGGAGGCCGGGGCATGATCAGCCGTCGGCGATTCCTCAAGTCGTCCGCGGGCGCGCTCGCCGGCGCCTCCTCGGTCTTCCTCGAGCGCCCGCCGGCGTTCGCCCAGAAGCGCGAGCTGACGTTCCTCACGTTCAACCACTTCGTGCCGGCCTCCGACGACGAGCTCAAACGGCAGGCGGAAGTCTTCGCCAAGCAGGCGGGAGTCGCCGTGCGTGTCGACACGATCGCCGGCCCGCAGCTCTTCGCCAAGCGCGCGGCGCAGGCGACGTCGCAGTCAGGCCACGACCTGATCGTCACGGGCGCCGCCGACCCCTTCCTCTACGAGCAGCAGCTGACCGACATGGGCGATCTCGTCGCCTACCTCGGCGACCGGTACGGCGGGTGGTATCCCTTCGCGACTCAGACCTGTCAAACGAGCTCGGGATGGCGGGCGGTGCCGTGGTTCTGGGTCGCGTTCCCCGGATGCTACAACGAAGTGCACTTCAAGAAGGCGGGGGTCCAGCCGCCGAAGACCTGGGACGATCTCCTCAAGGTAGGCAAGATCCTCAAGAAGCAGGGCAACCCCGTGGGCATCCCGATCAGCCACTGCACCGACGCCAATATTTCGTTCTGGTCGATCCTCTGGTGCAACGGCGGCAAGGTGCTCGAGGCCGACGGCAAGACGCCGGCCATCAACAGCGACAAGGCCGCCCAGGTCGTCGACTGGTACAAGGACCTGTACGCGAACGCCATGGAGCCCGAGGTCCTGTCCTGGGACAACTCCTCCAACAACCGCTTCCTCCTCTCGGGCAAGGGCTCCTGGATCCACAACGCGATCAGTCCCTACGTCGCCGCCGTCGCGAAGAGCATGCCGATCGCCGACGAGATCAATCACCACGCAAGCCCCAGCGGTCCGGCCGGCATCCACTGCGCGACCGGCGTCAACTCGCTGGCCATCTGGAAGTTCTCGAAGAACGTCTCGCTGGCGAAGGACTTCATCAAGTTCCTCTTCCAGAAGGAGAACTACAACGCCTTCATCGCCGGCGGCAGCGCGTTCAACCAGCCGCCGCTGAAGAGCTTCGCCGAGCACTCGATCTGGGCGAGCAATCCGAAATACGCGATGCTGCCCAAGGAAGCCGACTACGTTCACGAGCAGGGCTGGCCGGCCAAGCCGAATGCGGCGGTGCAACTCATCATCGTCAACTTCGTCCTGCCCGACATCGTCGCCAAAGCCATCAACGGCATGCCGACCAAGCGCGCGCTGGCCTGGGGCGAGGATCAGATCAAGCTCGCGCTGCAGGGCAAGCTCAAGACGGAAGGGAAGTCTTAGCCATGGCCGTCAGCCAGCGTGCGCTCGAGGCGACCGGACTGCCGCGGGTCAGGCGTCTTGCGCGGGTCCGCGAGTGGTGGGAGCAGGAGCACGTCTTCGGCTACGGCCTGATCGTGCCGGCGCTGGCCCTCATCGTGGGCCTCGTGGCGTACCCGTTCGGGATGGCGATCTACTTCAGTCTGTCGGACGACTGGGTCGGCTCGCCCGGGGGATTCGTCGGGCTGCAGAACTTCCGCGACATCCTCGGCAACGAGATCTTCCAGCAGACCGTCTACAACTCGTTCGTGTTCTCGATCATCGCGGTCGTCTTCAAGACGGTGCTCGGCGTGTGGCTGGCGATGCTCCTGTTCCGGAACTTCCGCTTCAAGCGGCTGATCCGGGGCGCGGTGCTGCTGCCGTGGGTCATCCCGACGGCGCTGTCGGTGCTCGCCTGGGGATGGATGTTCGACTCGCTCTACAGCGTCGTGAACTGGACGGCGATCCACCTCGGGCTCATCAACCCCCCCGGCCCCAATTGGCTCGGCATGACGAGCTACGCCATGACCGCGGTGATCGCCGTCAACGTCTGGCGCGGGCTGCCCTTCTTCGCGATCATCGTGCTGGCCGGGCTCGTCTCGATCCCGCGCGAGTACTACGAAGCGGCCGAGGTCGACGGCGCCGGCTCGTGGGGCCGCTTCCGCAACGTGACGCTTCCGCTGCTCCGGCCCGTCCTCGCCGTCGTGATCCTGTTTTCGACGATCTTCACGTTCTCCGACTTCAACATCGTGCAGGTGCTGACGCGCGGCGGCCCGGTCAACACGACGCATCTCTTCGCCACGCTCGCCTACCAGATCGGGCTGACCGGCGGCAACCTCGGCCAGGGCGCGGCTGTCTCGCTCTTCCTGTTCCCGATGCTGGCGGCCATCGTGTTCATCCAGCTCCGCTACATCCGGAGGGAATGACGTGAACGTCGGCGTCAGGTCGCGCAGATCGCAGATGTGGTCGGCGCTGTTCGGCTACGCGAACATGATCCCGTTCATCGCGTTCGCCCTGTTTCCGTTCTACTACATGCTGATCACCTCGCTGAAGAAGGACACCGAGCTCTACAGCCTCAAGTCCGTGCCGTTCCTCATCCAGACCGGCGTGATCACGGACCACTACCGGTACCTCTTCTTCAAGACCGAGTTCCTGACCTGGGTGAAGAATAGCCTGATCATCAGCGTGACGGCGACGGCCGTGTCGCTCGCGATCGCGATCCTGGCGGGCTACAGCCTCGCGCGCCTCCGCTACCGCGGCGTCGGCGCGTTCGGCACCGCGGTGTTCATCACGTATCTCGTGCCGCCGACCCTGCTCTTCCTGCCGCTCTCTCAGGTGGTGGTCTGGCTCGGGATCTCGGACACGATCTGGGCGCTGATCGTGACGTACCCGACCTTCCTCGTGCCCTTCTCCACGTGGCTCCTCATGGGCTACTTCCGAACGATCCCCCGCGAGGTCGAGGAGTGCGCGCTGGTCGACGGCGCCAGCCGGATGCAGACGCTCGTCCGGATCGTGCTGCCGATGGCGATCCCTGGGATCGTCTGCGTCACGCTCTTCGGCTTCACCCTGACCTGGAACGAGTTCACCTACGCGCTGACGTTCGTGTCGCAGACCGCCAACAAGACCGTCGTGGTCGGCGTCACCGCGGACTTGATCCGGGGCGACATCTATTACTGGGGCTCCTTGATGGCGGGCGCCGTCGTCGCGAGCCTCCCGATCGTCGTCATCTACGTCTGGTTCCTCGACTACTACGTCTCCGGCCTCACCGCGGGGGCCGTTAAGGGGTAGACCGGATCCCGGATCTCGCCCCGACCGCGAACGTCATGAAACCAGGCGAACGCGAGTATTACGTCGCGCACGGCAAGATCTCCGACCCCGGCGAACGGGCGAGGCTCCTGAGCGCCATGCCGTCCGATCCGGAGCGGGTCGTCAGCGCCGTCTCGGCCCTCGTCCTCCATCGGCTCTTCGTCGCCTCGCTGGGCATCACGCCGCATCCGGCGAGCGCCGACGACGTCGAGAGCCGCACGATCTCGCGCATCCTCGATCGGATCCTGGCGCGCGACGCCGCCGCGCTCGACGTCCCGCGGACCCCCGAGCGCCGGTTCATCGGCATCTGCCGCGACTATACGCTGCTGGCGTGCGCGGTCCTACGCCAGCACGGTGTTCCCGCGCGGGCCAGGGTCGGGTTCGCGAACTACTTCACGCCGAATTTCAACGAGGACCACTGGGTCTGCGAGTATCACGGCGGCGACCGGTGGCGATTGCTCGACCCCGAGCTGAGCGAGCGCGTCCGTGCGTACTTCAAGATCCCCTTTACGCCCAGCGACGTTCCGCGTGACAGATTTCTCACCGCGGGCGATGTCTGGCTCCGCGTGCGACGGGGTGCCCTCGATCCCGCGACGTGCGGTCTCTCGAGCGATGGCCTCCACGGCGCCTGGTTCGTCGCTGGCAACGTGGTCCGCGACCTCGCGGCGTTGAACAAGCGCGAGATGCTCGCCTGGGACGTCTGGGGAATCATGCGCGAGTGGGGACGCGGCCGGCCCATCCCCGACGCGGTGAGCGCGCGGCTCGACACCGTGGCGGCGCTGACCGCGTCGTCGCCGCCCGACTGGCCTGCGGTCCGCGAAACCTACGAAGGCGACGCGGGGCTGCGCGTGCCCGCCGTGGTGACCAGCCTGGGCCGGCCGGTCGCCGTGGACGTCTAGACCGCGACGATCGCGGGATCGATGCGCGCCACGACGTAGCCGGCCACGGCGCCGGCGCCGAAGCCCGGCGCGAAGATGCGCATCGGGCGGTCGATGACGCCTTCGCGCACGGCGTCCTGAATCGCGATCGGGATCGACGCCGAGGACGTGTTGCCGACCTTCTCGATGTCGAAGTAGAGCCGCTCGGGGCCGACGCCGGCCGCCTCGGCCAGCTGCAGCACCATCGTCTTGTTGGCCTGATGGGGCACGATCAGGTCGATGGAGTCCAGCAACGAGCCGCTCACTCCGTCGGGGCGGGGCAGGCCGCGCAGCTCGTCGATCATCTGCGTGAGATAACGCCGCGCCAGCGCGATGACTTGAGGCCCATAGACCGTGATGTTGTTGTCGAACTCGGGGTTGGGCCAGATGATCGAGTCGACCTCGCTCATTGGGCCGCTCGCGTAGGTCTGGACCCACTCGATGTCGGGCGGCGTGCCGGGCGGGGCCGGCACGTCGCGCCAGCGCGTCGGGCGCTTCTCGTACATCGTCATCGCGTAGCGGTTCACCCAGAAGAGGTTGAGCGCCAGATCGCGCAGGAGGTCGTAGCGCCCGGCGTAGCCCTTGGCGTCCACGCTGGCGACGATGTCGGTCTCGGAGGGCGCCTTCTCCTCGAAGTCGCGCTTGATGACCGCGGCGAACTGCTCGAGCGTCTCGAAGATCGAAAAGTCGAGCTCCGGGAAAAAGTTGGACGGGAACACGAGTTGACCACGAACGGCTTCATGACGTGGCTCCCTCGCGCGGGATTCTAGCAGGTATAATGGCGCCATGCCGATCCTGAGCGCGCGCGACCAGGACGCCGTCCGCAAGGAGTTCGAGCGCATCGCCGGCGCCGTGAAGCTCGTCGTCTTCTCGCAGTCGCTCGCGGCGCCGGAGCTCTGCCAGCAGAACGAGCAGCTCGTGCGCGAGGTCGCCGAGCTGTCCGACAAGATCACGGTGGAGGTGCTCAACCTCGCCATCGATCGGGAGCGGGCGGAGGCCTACGGGGTCGACCAGGTGCCGGCCATCGTCGTCGAGGGCAGCCGCGACTGGGGCATCCGCTTCTACGGCGTGCCGCTCGGCTACGAGTTCAGCAACCTGATCGACGCGATCATCGTGGCGTCCACCGGCGAGCCCACCCTGAGCGAGGAGACGCTCGCCTCGCTGCGCGCGCTCGCCTCCGACGTCGACATCAAGGTCTTCTCGACCCCCACCTGACCGCACTGCCCCCGGGCCGTGCGCCTGGCGCAGCACATGTCGGTGGCCTCGGAGCGAGTGCGCTCGACCGTGATCGAGGCGACCGAGTTTCCGGAACTGTCGCGCGCCTACCAGGTGATGGGCGTGCCGAAGGTCGTGATCAACGATCGCGTCCAGTTCGAAGGCGCCGTGCCCGAGCCCGACTTCCTGGGCGCGGTGCTCCAGGCGGTGGAGACGCCCTGAGAGGCGTCTCGCGAAGCGTCCGCCCGCCGGGGCGCGACCCTGCGCTCCTGTTCGCCTACGGAACCTTGATGCGGGGCTACGCGCTCCACCAGGCACTCGGCTCGCGATCGACGTTTCTCGGCGCGGGCGAAGTCCGCGGGCGCCTGCTCGACCTCGGCCGCTACCCCGGACTGATCGACGGCGCCGGGCGTGTCCGCGGCGAGATCTACCGTCTCGACGATCCCGAACTTCTCCCGGTCCTCGACCGTGAGGAGGGGTACAATTTCGAGCGTTGCCGCGCGATCGTCACGCTCGCGAATGGCCGGCACGCGCGAGCGTGGGTCTACCGTTACCGCGGGCCACAGAATCGGGCGGTCCCCATCCCGGACGGGGACTACCGGCGGGCGCACCGTCCCGCAATGGTTGTGCGCGCTGCAGGCCGTCGCGGGGCTGGGGCCCCGCCAGCCGAGGCGCGCTGACGATTAGGTTGTGCGCGCGGCAGGCCGTCGCGGGGCTGGGGCCCCGCCGGCCGAGGCGCGCTGATGAAACAGGAGAACGTCAATGGCGATGACCGCCGCTGAGCTCGTCAAGGCCGATCAGGAGCACCTGATTCATCCGCTGCACCACCCCATCGACAACGCCGAGCCGCTGATCTACGTCCGCGGCCGCGGCGCGACCATCCAGGAGATCGGGGGCCACGAGTACATCGACGGGCTCTCCGGCCTCTGGAACGTGAACGTGGGGCACGGGCGCACGGAGCTGGCCGATGCCGCGGCCGCCCAGATGAAGGACCTCGCGTACTTCTCGGGCTACGTCGGCTCGTCGAACATCCCGGCGATCACCCTGGCCAACAAGCTCATCGAGCTCGCCCCCGACAACATGCAGGCGGTGTTCTTCACCTGCGGCGGCGCCGAGTCGAACGAGTCGGCGTTCAAGACGGCGCGCTTCTACTGGAAGACGCAGGGCAAGCCCGACAAGGTCAAGATCATCTCGCGCCAGCAGGGCTACCACGGCGTCACCTTGCAGGCGATGAGCGCCACCGGCATGGGCGCCTACTGGAAGATGTTCGAGCCGCGCGTGCCGGGCTTCGTCCACATCCAGACGTGCTACCCGTACCGGTTCCAGGGTGCCAAGCCCGGCGAGACCGTGGGGCAGGCGGCCGCGCGCGAGCTGGATGAGACGATCCTGCGCGAGGGGCCGGACACCGTCGCCGGATTCATCGGCGAGCCCATTCACGGCGGCGGCGGCGTCATCTATCCGACCGACGACTACTGGCCGCGGGTGCGCGAGGTCTGCACGCGCCACAAGGTGCTCTTGATCGGCGACGAGGTCATCACCGGCTTCTGCCGCACGGGCCGCTGGTTCGCGCTCTCGCACTGGGACGTGAAGCCCGACATCATGTCGTTCGCGAAGGGCGTGACCTCGGGCTATCTGCCGCTCGGGGGCATCATGGTGACCAAGGCGATCAAGCAGGCGATGGACTCGGTCAAGCCCGAGGACCGCTGGATGCACGCCTACACCTATTCGAGCCATCCGGCATGCTGCGCCGTCGGTGTCAAGAACGTCGAGATCATGGAGCGCGAGCGGCTCTGGGAAAACGCGGCGAAGATGGGCACGCGCCTGCACCGGGGCCTGCAGCAGGCGTTCGGCGATCACCCGAACGCGGGCGACATCCGCGGCGGCAAGGGGCTCCTGGCCGCGGTCGAGCTCGTGGAAGACCGGGCGACGAAGAAGAACTTCGCCGGCGACAAGCAGGTCGCCCAGCGCATCCAGGCCGAGATGATGAAGCGCGGGGTCGTGACGCGCACGCGGCCCTCGCCGGGCCCGCATCCGGCGCCGGGCGACGCGGTCTACTTCGCGCCGCCGCTGGTCGTCACCGAGGCGGAGATCGACCGACTCATCGGCGTGACGCGCGATGCCGTGAAGGTCGTCCTGGGCGTCTAGCCCGGGCTTGTCGTGAGGCTGATCACCGCTCACCGCATCCTCATCGGGGCGGGGATCGCGTTCTTTCTGCTCTACGCGATGATCGTCCTCTTGCGCGACCACACAGTCGCCGGGCTCGTGCACGCGCTGGTCTCGCTGGCCGTGGCCGTCGGGCTCGCCCTCTACTACCGCACGCTCAAGCGATGGGGCTCGCCCCCGCCGTCCTGATCTACGACGGGGAGTGCGCGATGTGCCGAGCGAGCGCGCTCTGGCTCATGCGCCTGGCGCTCTCCGGCGGCGCGCTCGAGATCCTCCCGTGCCGGTCGGCGCCGCGACGGCTGCGCTACCCGCACATCACCGACGAGGCCTGCATGACCGCGATGCAGCTCGTGCTGCCGGATGGACGCACGCTCGCCGGCGCCGACGCCGTGCCGGAGCTGCTTCACCGCATCCGCGGTCTCGGCTGGCTCGCGACGCTCTTCGCGCTGCCGGGCGCGCGCCCGATCGCGCGCCGGGTCTACGCGTGGATCGCGAAGAACCGCATGCGCCTGTCCTGCGAGCGGTGAGCCGCTACGGTCTGCAGAGAAGCGGTAACGCGAGGAGCAATCGGTCAGAAGGTCTTCAGCATCGTTGGGCACGCTCTCATGTAGCGCTCGTCCTGCTGGCGTGGCTTCCCTATTCGTCGGCGCTCGCCGCGCAGGACAGATCCAGCGCTCCGGATCCCGCCGAAGCGCTTCCGGGCAGCCCGGCGCCCGAGCATGTCGTCGCCGAGATCCGACGGGCCCTCGACGGCGCCATCTCACGATTCGCCGCGATGGACGAGGCCGGCGTGCTGGCTTACGTCTCGCCGCAATACCGAACCGGAACGCTGACGAAGGCGGGGATCGCCGAGCAGCTGCGGACCGTCTTCGCGATCCATGACCAGGTGAAAGCGCGCGTGCGCATCGACGATGTGCGCATGGTCGGCGAGCTCGCCTGGGTCTATTCGACTGGTGAGGTCACCGGCCGTCTCCGCTGGGTCGGCGGATCGGTCCCGGTGCTTTCGTGGCAGCGAGAGCTCGAAGTGGCCCGTCTTGAGAACGGCCGATGGCGTCTCTTCGGCTACCAGCAGTGACGGATTCCGGTTGCATTTTTCTTCGGCATCGCGCGTCGCGTCGCACTGAAATGTGGCAGCACGATCCGAGGAATATCCCGATGTCGCGAAGATAAGTATCGATGTAGCTTGACGATCGCCCCGCGGCCGATGTCTGGCACGCGCGGTGCATTCGCTACCGGCCGGCGCGTCCACGAGGGACAGGCCGAAGGGACAGCGATGGCGCTGAGTGCCTCCTACCGGAGGCAACGGCGCCATTTTTTTGTCTGGGAGGTGATCGGTGCAGATAACGCGACGGACGTTCCTCGAGACGACGGGTGCCGCGGCGCTCTTCGCCGGACTGCCCACGGGCTGGGCAGGCGGCGTGTATGCGGCCGACGGGCCCGAGACGCCGAAGGTGAGGATCGGCATCATCGCCCTCACCGACTGCTCGTCGATCGTGATGGCGCACGAGCTCGGGCTCTTCAAGAAGTACGGCATCGAGTCGACGATCTCGAAGGAGGCGTCGTGGGCGGTCATCCGCGACCGCCTCACCCTCGGCGAGAACCAGGCGACCCACATGCTGCTGGGCATCCCGTACGCGGCGACGATGGGCCTTCAGGGCTCGCCCGTGAAGCCGATGATCATCCCGATGTACCTCAACCGAAACGGGCAGGCGATCACGCTGACGAAGGCGCTGCTCGAGAAGGGCGTGAAGACGCCCCAGCAGCTCAAGCCGCTGGCGCTCGAGGCGAAGGCCAAGAACGCGCCCCTGACCTTTGCGATGACCTATCCGCCCGGCACCCACGCGATGTGGACGCGGTACTGGCTCGGAGCCGGCGGCATCAATCCCGATCGTGACGTCTCGCTGATCACGATTCCGCCCGCCCAGATGGTCGCCAACATGAAGGTCGGCAAGATGGACGGCTATTGCGTCGGCGAGCCGTGGGGCGCGCGCGCCATCGCCGACGGCATCGGTTTTACCGCCATCACTACGCAGCAGATCTGGCGCGATCACCCAGAAAAGGTGCTCGCCTTCACGGAGGAGTTCGCCCAGAAGAACCCGAGGACCGTGAGGGCCGTGATGGCGGCGGTGCTCGAGGCGAGCCAGTGGAACGACAAGCTCGAGAATCGGCCGCGCGTGGCCGAGGTCGTCGGCCAGCCGCAGTACGTCAACGCCGCGAAGGAGATCATCCTCGGCCGCATGCTCGGCGACTACGACTACGGCGACGGGCGCAAAGAGAAGGACAAGTACTACATGACCTTCTTCGATCGCCAGACGAACTTTCCGCTCAAGTCGCACGGCGTCTGGTGGCTCAGCCAGTTCCGGCGGTGGGGCATGGTCAAGGAGCCGCCGGACTACAAGGGGCTCGTCGATCGCGTGCACCGCTCCGACATCTTCCGCGAGGTGGCCAAGGACATGGGCATCGAGACGCCGCGCGAGGACACGAAGAAGGAAACCCTCTTCGACGGTACGCTCTTCGATCCAGCCGATCCTGAGAGGTACGCGAAGAGCTTCGCCGTGCACTCGATGGCGTGAGCGCGCGCATGAAGATCCGACTGACTTCTCAGCTGATTCTCCCGATGCTGGGTGCCGCGTGCGTCCTCTTGGCCTGGACGGTCGTGAGCGCGACGATCGCGCCGGATCTGCCGTCGCCGGCGCGGACGTGGCAGGAGTCGCGGCGGTACATCCTGGAGCCCTTCTTCAAGGACGGCGAGATGAACCAGGGGATCGGCCGACTCGCGTTCTACTCGCTGGTGCGCGTCGGCAAAGGATTCGTGCTGGCGCTGGCGATCGGCACGCCGATCGGCTTCCTGCTCGGGCTCTCGCGGCCGTTCCACCAGTCGTTCGATCCGATCGTGCAGTTCATGCGGCCGATCTCGCCGCTGGCGTGGCTGCCGCTGGGCCTGGTGATCTTCCAGAAGTCCGAGCCCGCCGCGATCTTTACGATCGCGCTCTGCGCGATGTGGCCGACGGTCATCAACACGGCCGTCGGCGTCCGGTCGATCAGCCAGGAGTACTTGAACGTCGGCCGGGTGCTGAAGCTCTCACGGAGCCGGATGCTGACGCGGATCATCGTCCCGGCGACTTTGCCCTACGTCTTCACGGGCTACCGGCTCTCCCTCGGCCTGGCGTGGCTCGTCATCGTCGCCTCGGAGATGCTGACGGGGACGCCGGGCGTCGGCGGCTTCCTGTGGCAGGAGTACAACAGCCTCGTCTACTCGCACATCATCCTCAGCGTGCTCACGATCGGCGCGATCGGCTTCTTGCTCGACCGGCTGATGGGCCTGGTCGAGGCGCGCGTGCGGGTCAACTGATGGCGTACGTCGAGGTGCGAGGCCTGCGGAAGGCTTACGTCACTCCACGCGGCCGGACACCCGTGCTGGGTGGCATGGACCTGAGCCTCGACGAGGGCGAGTTCGTCGCGGTCGTCGGCTACTCCGGATCGGGGAAGACCACGTTGGTGTCCCTCCTCGGCGGTCTCATCGCGCCAGACGGTGGCGACATCCGGCTCGACGGCGTCCCGGTGACCGGGCCCGGCCCCGAGCGCGGCATCGTGTACCAGCACTACTCGCTCCTGCCGTGGCTGAGCGTGCGCGACAACGTCGCGCTGGCCGTCGACGCGGTGAATCCTGGGCTGTCGGCCGCCGAGCGGCGGCGCATCACCGACGAGTTCATCGCGCTCGTCAACCTCACGCCGGCCGCCTGGAAGCGGCCGCGCGAACTTTCGGGCGGGATGCGCCAGCGCGTGGCGGTGGCCCGCGGCCTGGCGATGCGCCCCAAGCTCCTGCTGATGGACGAGCCATTCAGCGCGCTCGACGCACTCACCCGCGCCACCTTGCAGGACGAGCTTCTGAGGATCTGGGGCGAGCGTCGCTCGACGGTGATCCTGATCACGAACGACGTCGACGAGGCGATCTTGCTCGCCGACCGGATTTACCCGATGACGCCCGGTCCGGACGCGGTCCTCGGGCCGGCGATCGAGGTGGGGCTGCCGCGGCCGCGGCAGCGACGGCACATGAGCCTCGAGCCCGCGTACCAGAAGGCCCGCCGCGCCCTGGTCGACTTTCTCCGGTCTTCTGTATCGGAGCGAGAGGCCGCAACCACCGAGGGTGGCCCGAGACAGATGCGACCCGGCTCCGGCACGCCCGGATCGCCCATGGAGGTGTGATCTGAAGTTCGTCGAGATCGCGCAGCTCGGCAAGACGTACGACACGCCGTCCGGCCCGGTGGTGATCGTCCGCGACTTCACCCTGTACGTCGACCACGGCGAGTTCGTCTGCCTGCTCGGCCACTCCGGCTGTGGCAAGACCACCGTGCTCTCGATCCTCATGGGTCTGGTCGCGCCGAGCACCGGCGGTGTCGTCATCGGCGGCCGCGAGATCGACGGGCCCGGCACCGACCGCGGCGTGGTGTTCCAGTCGGCGACCTTGCTGCCGTGGATGTCGGTGCGCGCCAACGTGCGCCTGGCGCGCGAGCAGATCGCCGCGCGACGCGACCGCGGCGTCGAATCCTACCTGGCGGCGGTTGGGCTCGGCGGCGTCGGCGAGCGCTATCCCCGCGAGCTGTCGGCCGGGATGCAGCAGCGGGCCGGCGTCGCCCGCGCCTTCGCGCTCGAGCCGCGGCTGCTCCTGCTCGACGAGCCCTTCTCCCTCCTCGACGCGCTGACGCGCATGGAGCTGCAGGACGAGCTGATCGAGCTCTGGGAGGCCCGGCGCCGCACCGTGATCATGGTCACCCACGACGTGGACGAGGCGCTCCACCTCGCCGATCGCATCGTGATGATGACGAACGGCCCGGCCGCGACGATCGGGCGAATCTTCGACGTGCCGTTCCCCCGGCCGCGCAATCGCGACGAGCTGCTCGCGCGCCCCGACTATTTCTGGCTGCGCGACTCGATCGTCGCCTTCCTCGAGGAGCAGGCCCACGCCACCGCGTGACGCGGCCGGCGCCCGCGAAGCCGACGTCTGGCGGGCAACGATGTGCCCGTACTGCGGCGTGGGCTGCGGGCTGCTCGTTCAGGTTCGCGGCGGGCAGGTGACGAAGGTGAAAGGCGACCCCGCGCATCCGGCGAACCTCGGCGACATCTGCGCCAAGGCGGTCCACCTGCCGCCCGTCCTTCGCACGGCAGACCGTCTGCTCCACCCGCAGGTGCGCCGGCGGCGCGACGGCAACCTGGAGGGCGTGCCGTGGGAGCTGGCGCTCCGATTCACCGCCGATCGGATGCGCGAGATCGTCGCCGCCCACGGGCCCGACGCGGTTGCCTTCTACGCCTCGGGGCAGCTCCTCACCGAGGAGTACTACGTCGCCTCCAAGCTGGCGCGAGCCGGGTTCGGCACGAACAACTTCGACACCAACTCACGCCTCTGCATGGCCTCGGCGGCGGCCGGCTACGCCCGCTCGCTCGGAAGCGACGGCCCGCCCGCGACATACGCCGACATCGACCTCGCCGACTGCTTCGTCTTGATCGGAAGCAACACCGCCGACTGCCATCCCGTTACGTTCAAGCGCATTCGGCGGCGCAAGCGAGAAGCGCCGGACGACGTCACCGTGATCGTGGTCGATCCGCGCTGGACGGAGACCGCCGACGTCGCCGACCTGCACCTGCCGATCCGGCCGGGCTCCGACATCGCGCTCCTGAACGCGATGCTGCACGTGCTGTGGCGCGAGGACCTGCTCGACCCGCGTTTCGTCGCCGATCATACGAGTGGCTGGGAGCGCCTGCTCCCCGTGATCGAGCGCTATCCCCCCGAGCGGGGCGCGGCGCTGACCGGCCTTTCTTCGGAGATCATCGTTGCCGCCGCGCGGCGGTTCGGCCGCGCGCGCGCGGCGCTGACACTCTGGTCGATGGGAATCAACCAGAGCCATGTCGGAACCGACAAGAACGCGGCGATCATCAATCTTCACCTGGCGACGGGCCAGATCGGACGGCCCGGCGCCGGACCGTTCTCACTGACCGGCCAGCCGAACGCGATGGGCGGGCGGGAGACCGGAGGACTCGCCCATCTCCTGCCGGGCTACCGGCTCGTGGCCGATCCGGACGACCGCGCGGCGGTCGAGCGTCACTGGACGATCCCCGTCGGCAGCCTCCCCGCGTCCCCCGGGCGATCGGCGCTGCAGATCTTCGAGGGCCTGGCCACCGGCGCGGTGCGCGCGGTGTGGATCCTCTGCACGAATCCGGCGGCCTCGATGCCGGACCTGGACCTCGTCGAGAAGGCGCTGCGTCAGGCCGATCTCGTCGTCGTCCAGGACGCCTACCATCCCACCGAGACGACGCGCTTTGCGGACGTGCTGCTGCCCGCCGCCCAGTGGCCGGAGAAGGCCGGCGTGATGACCAGCTCCGAGCGGAGGCTCACGTATCTGGCAAAGCTCGTCGATCCGCCGGGAGAGGCGCTGCCCGACGCCGTCATCCTCACGCGATTCGCGCGCGAGATGGGCTGGAAGGAGATGTTCCCATACGAGAGCGAGTCGGAAATATTCGACGAGCTCGCCGCGTTGACCGTGGGAAGGATGTGCGACTACTCCGGCGTCAGCCACATGCGGCTCCAGTCGAACGGTCCGCTGCAGTGGCCCGCGCCCGCGCCCGATCATCCCGGCACCGCGCGTCTCTACACCGACGGGCGATTCCCGACGTCTGACGGCCGCGCGCGGCTCGTGCCCGTCGAGCACGAGGAGCCGCTCGAGCCGGCCGACGCCGGTTTTCCGCTGACGCTCACGACCGGCCGCGTGCACGATCACTGGCACACCTTGACCCGCACCGGCAAATCGCCGGCGCTCCGATCGCGCACGCCCGAGCCGATCCTCGAGGTGAACCTGCGCGACGCGCGGCGCGCGTCCATCCAGGACGGCGACTTCGTCGAGATCGCCTCGCGTCGCGGCAAGGCGGTGGCCCAGTGCCGGGTGAGCGTCGCGATCCGCGAGGGGACGTGCTTTCTACCGTTTCACTGGGGCCGCCAGGCGGGCTTCTACAAGAGCGCCAACAACCTGACGCTCGGCGGGCGCGATCCGATCTCGCACCAGCCGGAGCTCAAGGCGTGCGCCGTCCGTCTGCGGCGGGTGCTTTCGTGAACAAGGTCGCTCCGTGAACAAGATCGAAGCGCTCAAGAGCGAGCGTGACGGGCTCGACGTCACCGAGGATCTGGTCCGCTTCGCCCGCGAGGGATGGCGCACGATCGCCGACGACGACAAGGAGCGCCTGAAGTGGGTCGGCGTGTTCCACCGAAAGCCGACGCCGGGCCACTTCATGATGCGCATCCGCATGGCCAACGGCCTGGTCTCCGCGGACCAGGCCCGTCTGCTCGGCGAGATCACGAAGGCGACGGGCCGGAACATCGCCGACGTGACCACGCGCCAGCAAGTGCAGCTCCGCTGGCTGACGATCGAGGGCATCCCCGACGTCATCGCGCGGCTCGAGACGGCCGGGCTCTCAAGTTTACAAACCGGCATGGACAACATCCGCGGCATCGTCGGCTGCCCGGCGAGCGGCCTCACGCCGCGCGAGCTCTTCGACACGGCGCCGATCGCGGCGGTCTTCGAGCGGATCTTCCTGGGCAACAAGGAATTCACGAACCTCCCGCGCAAGTTCAACGTGACGATCACCGGGTGTCCCGACCACTGCACCGGCGGCGAGACTCAGGACATCTCGATGACGCCGGCGATCGCGCTACGCGACGGGGCGGAGATCGCCGGGCTCAACGTCGCCGTCGGCGGCAAGCAGGGATCGGGCGGGCCGCGCTTCGCCACCGACCTCGACGCGTTCGTGGTGCCCGAGGAGGCCGCGGAGGTGTGCGCGGCCATCGCGCTGATCTTCCGCGACCACGGACCGCGCGAGGCGCGGAGCCGAGCGCGCCTGGCCTTCCTCGTCGACGCGTGGGGCGGCGAGCGGTTTCGCAAAGAGCTCGAGACGCGCCTGGGCCGCGCCCTGCCGCCGGCCGGCCGCGACGCGCGCGGTCCCGCGACCACCGATCACGTCGGGATCTTTCGCCAGAAAGACGCGGGGCTGAACTACGTCGGGCTCAAAACTCCGGTCGGTCGGGTCACCGGCGACCAGCTCCTCGAGCTGGCGCGTCTGTCCGAGCGCTACGGGCGCGGCCAGCTGCGCTTCACGCCAACGCAGAACGTGCTGATCCCGCACGTGCCCGACACGCTTCTCGGCGAGCTGATCGAGGAGCCCTTGCTGAAGGCGCTGCCCTACAACCCCTCCGAGGTCCGGCGAGGCCTGGTGTCGTGCACCGGGACCGATTTCTGCAACCTGGCGCTCATCGACACGAAGACGCGCGCGATGGCGCTCGCGCGCGAGTTCGAGCGGCGGCTCGAATCCACACGCCCGCTGACCGTGCGGTGGTCGGGCTGCCCCGCGTCCTGCGGCAACCATCACACGGCGGACGTCGGCCTGCAGGGATGCAAGGTGAAGGTCGACGGCAAGATCGTCGACGGCGTCCACGTGTTCGTCGGCGGCCGAGGCGGGCGCGACCCACGCGCCGGCCAGAAGATCATGGAAGACGTCCCGTGCGACGACCTTCCTGAGGTGCTGGATCGTTTGATCCGCTTCTTTCCCCGTGGCGAGCGGCGAAAGGAGGAGGCATGAAGCGCGGCTTCGTCTCGTTCGTCGGCGCCGGTCCCGGCGATCCCGAGCTCATCACCGTGAAGGGGCTGCGCCGGCTCCGCGAGGCCGAGGTCGTCCTGCACGACCGGCTGATCCCGCGAGAGCTGCTCGACGAGGTCGCGCCGGGCGCCACGATCGTCGATGTCGGCAAGGCGCCCGGCCGCGTCTGCGTCGGCCAGGGCCAGATCAACTGGCTGCTGGTCGACTGGGCCCGGCGAAGCGTGCGCGTCGTGCGGCTGAAGGGCGGTGATCCCGCGGTCTTCGGGCGCCTCGGCGAGGAGATCGAAGCCGTGCGCGCCGCGGGGATCGCGTTCGAGGTCATCCCGGGCGTCACTGCCGCGACCGCGGCGGCCGCGCGGCTCGGCATCTCGCTCACCGAGCGCGGGAGCTCCTCGATGATCGTGTTCGTGACCGGCACCGACCACACGGGTCACCATCCGGCCACGCTCGACTGGGACGCGCTCGCGCGCGCCGAGGGCACGCTCGTCTTCTACATGCCGGTCGGCGCGCTCGAGGCGATCACCGCCTCGCTCACGTCACTGGGCCGCGATCCCCGAGAGCCGGCGATCGTCATCGAGCGCGCCGGCGTGGACGGCGAGCGGGTGATCGCCGGCCGCCTGGGCCGGATCGCGGAGGAGGCGCGCGCCGCCGCCGTGGCGTCACCGGCCGTGCTCCTCACCGGACCGACGGTCGCGAGCGCGTCGGTGCCCTCGAGCGTCCGGCACGTGCTCGCGGGAATGGGAAGCTGAGCGGTGCCGGACTACTTCGCCGCGTTCCTCGATCTCCGCGGCCGGCGGTGCCTGGTCGTGGGTGGTGGCGAGATCGGCGAGCGTAAGGCCCGGGCGCTGCTCGCGTGCGGCGCACAGGTCACCGTGGTGAGCCCGACCGCAACGCGGGGGCTGGCGGCGCTCGCCTTGGAGGGCCGGATCGTCGAGCGGCGCCGATCGTTCCGGCGCGCGGACCTGCGCGGCTGCGCCCTCGTGGTCGCCGCGACGGGCGACCCCGCGGTGGACGACGCGGTGGCCGCGCTGGCCCGCCGGGCGCGGGTGCTCGTGAACGTGGTGGACCGGCCCGAAAGCTGCGATTTCATCCTGCCTTCGGTGTTGAGGCGCGGAGAGCTCCAGATCGCCGTCTCGACCGGCGGCCGTAGTCCCGCGCTCGCCCGCGAGATCCGGCGTCGGCTCGAGCCGCTCTTCGGGCCCGAGTACGCCGAGCTGGTCGCCCGGACGGGCCAGGCGCGCCGCGCCGCTCGGGCCGCCGCCCGGACGCCAGCGGCGCGGCTCGCGGCGGGGCGGCGGGTCGCGGCGCCGGCACTCGTCGGGCGATAGCGACCCGCTGTCGTACAATCGTTGGTGGTGAACCCCGCCGAGACGCGGAAAATCATCCACTCGTTGATCGGGCGCGGCGTGACGTCGCAGCAGGTCGAGCAGCTCGCCCAGGCCCTGGTCGGTCAGAAGGTGGCCGCCGGGCACGTGCTCATCAACGAGAGCGATCGACCGAGCGGGCTCGTGTTGCTCCTGCAGGGCGGGGTGGAGGTCTTCAAGCACGGCCCCGACGGCCAGCGGCAGTCGCTGGCGAAGCTCGAGGCGCCGACCTTGGTGGGCGAGATGAGCCTCATCACCGATCGCCCCTCATCGGCGACGGTTGTGGCCGTCACCGAGTGCGAGCTGCAGGTCTTGACCCGGGCCCAGTTCCAGCGGCTGATCGCGGGCGACAGTATCGCCGCCTACAAGCTCGTCATGACGATCGCCGGCGTGCTCGCCGAGCGGCTCGCCAAGCTCGACCGCAAGGTGCTGGAGCTCACCGGACACTGGAACCTCTAGGGGCGCGCTGACGCGACCGGCGCGGCCACGACGCCGTCCTGCTCCAGGCGCGCCGCGACCCGAAATAAGCTCTCCTCCATGAAGGGCGCGGCCACGAGCTGGACGCCGAGCGGCAGCGCGCCCGGGTCGGCGATGGGCGCCGAGAGCGCGGGCAGCCCGATGAAGGACCAGGGCTGCGTGAAGACGCCCAGGTGTCCCCGCATCGGCACCTCGACATCCGCGACCCGCGTCGTCGCCGGCGCGCCGATCTTCGGGGCCGGAAAGGGCGTCGCCGGCGTCAACACCACGTCGACCTCCCGGAAGATCTCGCGCACGCGCGCCTTGAACCAGGCGCGGAACCGTTGCGCGTGCAGATAGTGCGACGCGGGAATCAGGGCGCCGGCGCGGAAGCGGTCGCGCGTGCGCGGGTCGAAGTCGGCGGCGCGGCGCCTGAGGTTGTCGAGATGTGCTTGCGCGCCCTCGCTCGACGTGATCAGCATCGCCGCGAAGCGCGCGCGATTGGCCTCGGGGAACACGACGCGCCGGCTCGCGCCGAGCGCGCGCGCGGCGCGCTCGAGCGCCTGGAGCGCGTCGGGGTCGGCGAGCTCTCCGAAATGGTCGCCGGCGATGCCGATCCGGAGCCCGGCGATCCCGCGCTCCAGCGTAGCCGCGCAGGGCTCGGCCGGGCGCTCGGCGCAGACCGGATCGAGCGGGTCGGGCCCTTGCATCGCGTCGAACGCGACCGCCAGGTCGCGCACCGAGCGCGCGAACGGCCCGACGTGATCCAGGCTTCCCGCGAACAGCACGACGCCGGCGCGTGACACGCGGCCGTAGGTCGGCTTGAGCCCGAACACGCCGCACAGCGCGGCGGGCACACGGATCGAGCCGTTGGTGTCCGAGCCGAGGCTCAGCGCGACGAGCCCCGCCGCGACCGCCGCCGCCGAGCCGCCCGAGGAGCCGCCGGCGATGCGCGTGGGATCGTGCGGGTTGCGGGTCGGTCCGTAGTGCGTGTTCTCGGTCGTGAAGCCGAACGCGAACTCGTCCATGTTGGCGCATCCGACGAGGACGGCGCCGGCGCGCCGGAGCGCGGCGACCGCGGTCGCGTCCCGCCCGGCCGGCGGATTGTCGCGATAGATCCGCGAGCCGGCGAGCGTCGTGACGCCGGCGACGTCGAACAGGTTCTTCACGGCGAAGGGCACGCCGGCGAGGGGACCAGCGTCACCACCGCCCGCGATCACCCGATCGATCCGCTCGGCCTCGGCGAGCGCGCGATCGCCGAGGAGGGTGGTGAAGCAATTGAGGGTGGGGTCGCGCTTGGCGATTCGATCGAGCGCCGCCGCCACGACGCGCGGGCCGAGCCGCGGCGCGCGGCGACGGCGCCCGCGATCTCGAGCGCGGAGGCGCCTTCGTCCAGGACGCTCATCGGCTCATGGACGGAAGATCGGCGCGGGCTCGACGTCGCCGGGCAGGGGAAACTCCATGAGCAGCCGCGCCGCGGTCAGGAGACCGGTCAGGATCTCGGCGACGGCGGCACGGCTCTCGGGCTCGATCGGGAGCCCGACGAGCGCGGCGCACTGCTCGACGTCCGACTCGCTCACGCGCGGCTCCGTGCCGCGACGTACGCCCGCCAGCCGCCGTACTCCGTGATCTCACGCTGGCCTTCGCAGAGCACCGGCTCGCCGAGCACGCCGAGCGTCTCCTCGCCGTCCGCCAGACGGACCTTGCCGACGCAGAGACCGTGCGGCTCGGCCAGCAAGACGGCCGCGAGCCCGGCGGCGGGCACCGTCCACACCTCGACCGCGATAGCGGCGCCGCCGTGCGACGTGCGCACCATCGCCGGATGACGGTCGTCGATCGACCAGAGGCGATAGCTCGGCATCGTGGTCGTCTCCCGCTCGAAGACGGCGCCGACCCCCAGGAGGTTGCCGTTCAGGGCGAGGCCACGCATGAGGGTGCCGTTAACGGCCAACCGGACGTTCAAGACGCTCTCCTTCGAGCAAGTGACTGGCCGCCTCCTGGCGGCCGTTCCCGAAGGACCGTAGCACCGGCATCTCGCGGCCGCAACGGTCGAAGCCGTCCGGGCACCGACCGAAGAGGCGGCAGACGCTCGGCGATGGCGCGATCGACTGCGTTGTGAAGCTCGAGAAGAAGGGCGAGCGGGGCGTGCTGACGATCGACGCGAAGTTCCTCCACTACAAAGAGTACTGAGGGGCGCGACGTGCTCGGTGCGTGAGCAATCCACGCCGGGTGCCTGTTCGATGGGCATCGAGTCTGGAGCGCCTCGACGTAAGTGGCTGTCTCCTTTGAGAGGGCGTGGCGGCACGCGCCTTGCTGCTCTCGCCTCACGAGACAACGACGTCGATCGCGGGGTAATGGCGCCCAGTGCGGGCGCCTTATTTTTTTCTCGGCGATGACATCGAGGAGGATCGTATGACCCGAAGGCTCGCAGGGGGATTCATCGGAGCGCTGCTCACAGCGGTCTTCGTCGCAGCCGCCGTGGCTCCGGCATACGGTCAGGCGTCCCAGACGCCACCGGCCGAGCCCCAGCCGGTCGACACCACGCCCGAGAGCAGGGACACCGTGCCCGAAAACCGGAAGGAGCAGGAGAAGCCGAGAATGCAGTGGGAAGAGCAGACTCTCTTCGCCTTGGAACTCCTCCATGTTCGCTCGATTGATGCGTAGCCCGATATGGTTGACGATGCCGACGGACGCGGAGAAGGGGCAGAGCTTCAGACGGTAGCGCGCGCGCTTGCCGACGCGGTGCCTCTGCTGGTGGAGCGCCTGTCGCGGGTGCGGCCTGGGCGGATCTATCGGCAGGCGCTCGAGGTGCTGGAGCGTCCGCTGCTGGCGCATGTGCTCGCGATGACCGGAGGGAACCAGCTTCGCGCGGCACGCTTGCTCGGCATCAATCGCAACACGCTGCGCAAGCGCTGCCGGGAGCTTCGGCTCCCGCTGCCGAAGGAGCCACGGCGGGCTGGCGACAAGGGCCCGCCCGCTTCGCTGGCCCGGTTGGCGGCACGCTCACCGCTCTAGGTGTAGACCCGCGCGGCTGAGACGGCAGGGCGCTTCGGCGCCTGGATCGCGCGTGGCTCGAAGTGCGTGCCGGGCGCTAGGCCGGTGCCGTAATATGGCACCTGAGCATGGCGCTCGAGCTGGTCGAGGCCCTCGCGGAACAGATCGTGGAAGGCTCGACGCGCGCGCTGGCGCGCGGACTCACGTGGGTCGAGTCCGGCGGCGCGCGTGCCGAGGCGCTGTGCGCGCGCCTGTATCCGAGCACCGGACGAGCGCAGATCGTGGGCATCACCGGCGCGCCGGGCAGCGGCAAGAGCACCCTCGTGCGGGCGCTCGCGCTGGTGGCGAGAGCGCGCGGTCATACCGTCGGAATCCTCGCCGTCGACCCGTCCTCGCCGTTCTCGGGCGGCGCGATCCTTGGCGACCGTATCCGCATGAGCGACCTGACACTGGATCCCGGCGTCTTCATCCGCTCGATGGCAACACGCGGCGCCCTCGGCGGACTCTCACGCGCGGCCGCCGATGCCGTCGACCTGATGGACGCGGCGGGCCTCGGCCTCATCCTCGTCGAGACCGTGGGGGTCGGGCAGGACGAGGTCGACGTGATGCGCCTGGCCCACACGATCGTCGTCGTCTCGGTCCCGGGCCTCGGCGACGACGTGCAGGCGCTCAAGGCCGGCATCCTCGAGATCGCGGACGTGCACGTAGTCAACAAGGCTGACCGCGAAGGCGCCGACCGGACGGTCGCGGAGCTCCGGGCCATGCTCACCCTTCTCCCGGCGGCGGAAGACGCCTGGGTCCCGCCCGTGCTGCCCGCGTCGGCGGCGCGCGACGAGGGGATCGAGGCGATCGCCGACGCGCTCGACAGCCACAGGACGTACCAGAAGACGAGCGGCGAGCTCGAGCGCCGCCGCCGGAAGATCGTCACCGCCCGCGTGCTCCGGATCGCGCAGGACCTGGTGGCCGAAACGGTCCTCGCCCGCGCGCTCGGTCCCGAAGAGGCCGGTCGCGCGAGCTTGCTCGACCGCGTCGCGCGACGCGAGCTGTCCCCCCACGCCTGCGCTCGGGCGCTGCTGGCCCAGGCGGCGGGTCGGGCGACTGGTTAGGCGTACTATAGCGGCAGCCTGCTCGATGGAAGGAGATGGCGCATGAACATCGCGAACATCCTCGCTCGGAAAGGCTCGATGGCCGTGACGGTGCGTCCCGAGCAGTCGATCCGGGAGGCGCTCGCCCTGCTGGATCGCCACAACATCGGCGCGCTGATCGCCGTCGAGGGCGAGCGCCCGGTGGGCATCCTGTCGGAGCGCGACATCGTGCGCGAGGCCGCGCACAACGAGAAATTCTTCGCGCGCCTGGTCGCGGATCTCATGACCCGGGACGTCATCACCGGTCAGCCCCACGACGACCTGCCCTCGGTCGCCCACACGATGACCGAGCGGCGGATCCGCCATCTGCCAGTCGTCGACAAGGGCCGGCTGATCGGGATGGTCTCGATCGGCGACATCGTGAAGGCGCAGCGCGATCACTATCAGGGCGAGGTCGACACGCTGCAGACGCAGCTCCTCGCCGACGAGAGCGGGCCCGCGCGTTGACCGCAGCGATCGGGACGCCGGAGCGGCCGCTACGCGTCGCGATCATCGGCGCCGGGCCCACCGGGTTCTACACGACCGATCATCTGCTGCGGAGCGCACGCGTCGTCGAGGTCGATCTGTTCGACCGGCTCCCGACGCCGTACGGGCTGGTGCGTCTGGGCGTGGCGCCCGATCACCAGAAGATCAAGTTCGTCACCAACGTCTTCGACAAGGTCGCGGCGAATCCCGGCTTCCGCTTCTACGGCGGCGTCGAGTTCGGCAAGGACGTGACGCTCGCCGACCTCAAGGCGCACTATCACCAGATCGTGTACTGCACCGGCGCCCAGACCGATCGCCGCATGGGGATTCCGGGCGAGGATCTGAACGGGAGCCACCCGGCGACGGAGTTCGTCGCCTGGTACAACGGCCACCCCGACTATCGGGACTGCACGTTCGACCTCACGCAGGAGCGGGTGGCCGTCGTCGGCGTCGGCAACGTCGCCGTGGACGTCGTCCGGATCCTCTGCCGGACGCCCGAGGAGCTGGCGACCACCGACATCGCCGATTACGCGCTCGAGGCGCTCCGCAAGAGCCGCGTGAAGGAGGTCTACCTGCTCGGCCGGCGCGGGCCCGCGCAGGCGGCGTTCACGAATCCCGAGGTGAAGGAGCTCGGCGAGCTGGCCGACGCCGACGTCACCGCGCGCCCGGAGGAAGTCGAGCTGGACCCGCTGAGCCGCGCGGCGGTCGAGCGCAGCCAGGACCGGGCCACGCAGAAGAAGGTGGAGATCCTCAAGGGGTACGCGCGGCGACAGCCCACGGGCAAATCCCGCCGGCTCACCTTGCGCTTCCTGGTCTCGCCGGTCGAGCTGATCGGCGACGACGCCGGCAGCGTCGCGACGCTCCGGCTCGTGCGCAACGAGCTCTACGCCACCTCCACCGGCGCCCTCCAGCCGCGTGCCACCGACCAGTTCGAGAATCTGCCGGTCGGCCTCGTGTTCCGCTCCGTCGGCTACCGCGGGGTCCCGCTCCCGGGGGCCCCGTTCAACGAGAGCTGGGGTGTCATCCTGAACAACCGGGGGCGCGTGCTCGATTTCGACACCAAGCAGCCGGTGGTCGGCGAGTACGCGGCGGGCTGGATCAAGCGCGGCCCCACCGGCGTGATCGGGACCAACAAGCCTGACGCCGCCGAGACCGTCGAGTGCATGCTCGAGGATCTCGCCGCCGGCGCGGTGCTCGAGCCCGCGCATCCCCAAGCCGCCGCCGCCGAAGCGCTCGTCCGCCAGCGCCAGCCGAGCTTTTTCTCCTACGCGGACTGGCTCAAGCTCGACGCGATCGAGACCGAGCGCGGGCGCGCCCAGGGCCGGCCTCGCGTCAAGTTCACCCGCGTCGACGACATGCTCGCGGCGCTCGGCCGCTAGTCGCTCCGCTCGGTCCTACGCCTAGCCGCGCGGCGAAGATACTGACGACCGGAGGGTCTGCGAGCCGGCCGCCTCCGCGCCTAGCGAGAGATCGTCAGACCCTGCCCGCCGTAGTGGTCCTCGTCGTGCCAGGGCTGGCGTTCGGCGAAGCGCGTGGAGCGAAACGGCGTGAGGTCGAGCGTGCGCGGCTTGCCGTCGACGATCCACTCCGCGAGACACTTGCCGATCGCGGGTGAAGTCTTGAAGGAGGTCCCCGAGTCGCCGAGCATGCAGTAGAGGCCGGCGACCGACGGGATCTGATCGACGATCGGCCGGCCGTCGGCGCTCATCATGATCATGCCCGCCCAGCCGCCGCGCATCGTCGCCTCGCTCATGATGGGCAAACGGCCCGCCAGCGCCTTGCGGCACGTCGCCACAAACTCGGGATCGACGCCCTCGTCGAAGGAGTTCGGGTCCGCGTGTCCGGTGCCGAGCTCAACGCCGATCAGCGTCGTGTTGGTGCCCTCGGGACGGAGCCACGACTGTTGAATCGCGTCGATGACCGCGCAGTGGCGGCGCCCGAATCCGGCGGGCCAGCGGAAGATCGTGATCTGGATCCGGTGGGGCACGAGCCCGAAATCGAGTCCGAGCGGAGTCAGGAGCGGAGCAGCCCACGCCCCGGGCACGAGCACAACCACCGGCGCGTCGACGCGCTCCCTCACGGTCTCGACGCCGGCGACGCGTCCGCGTTCCGTCAGGACCCGCGTCACCTCGCAGCCCGTCTCGATCGTCACCCCGAGCCTCCGCGCGGCCTCCGCGAAGGCGAACGTCGTCGCATTGGGATCGGCGAATCCGGAGTCGGGCTCCCAGGCGGCGGCCCCGACGTCGTCGGTCCGGCAGCCCGGTAAGAGCTCGGTCAGCCGGTCCGGGGCGACCACTTCCGTCCTGATGCCCAGGGCCCGCTGACGGGCGACGTTTCGGGCGAGCGCGGCCTCGTAGCCCCTCGGGACGAGCTGCAGGAACCCGATCGCCTCGAAGCCGCAATCGCCCCCGACGACGTTCCGGAAATCTCGAAAGATCTTAAGGCTCTCGAAGGCCAGCTTCGACTCGGGCTCGTTGGTGTAGTGCATGCGCACCAGCGAGCCCGACTTTCCGGTCGCGCCGGCGCCGAGGTGCCGGCGCTCGAGCAGCAGGACGTTCTTAACTCCGCGGGATGCCAGGTGAAAAGCGGTGCTGGCTCCGTTGACGCCACCGCCGACGACGATCACGTCTGCCCGCTTCATGAGCGTTACGCCCTTCTGCCTCCGGTGGGGGGGCTGCTAGACTAGCATAGTTAAAGACAATCGGAGGACGCGTGGCCCAACAGTCCGTCCAGATTCTACAAGAAAGGCTCGCCTACGAGCAGAAGCTCGTCCAGCTCGTCGACCGCATCCACTCGGCCAAGGGCATCGACAGCATCTTCATCGAGCTCCAGGGCGAGATCCTCGAGCTCCTCGACGCCGACCGGATGACGATCTACGCGGTGGACACGGCCAAGAAGGAGCTCTACTCGAAGTTCCTGGCGCTCGACACGGTCAAGGAGATCCGGCTTCCGATCAGTGAAAAGAGTATCGCCGGCTACGTGGCGGCGTCGGGCCGGGTCGTCAACATCGTCGACCCCTACGACCGGGCCGAGCTGGCGAAGATCTCGCCCACCCTCAGCTTCGACGGATCGTGGGACCAGAAGACCGGGTTCCGGACGAAGCAGATCCTGGGCATGCCGATCCTTCACGACGGCAAGCCGATCGGCGTCATCCAGCTCCTGAACAAGAAGCGCGGCGCCCGCTTCACCAAGGAAGACGAGACCGGCGCCTCCCGCATCGCCAAGACGCTCGGCATCGCGTTCAACAACCAGGCGCAGCTGAGCCACAGCCAGGAGCTGGCACAGGCTCAGGCACGGCCCAAGACCAAGTTCGACTACCTCGTGGCGCAGCAACGGATCACGGCCCAGGAGCTCAATTCCGCGGTCGCCGAGGCCCGCCGCCGCCAGACCGACGTCGAGTCGATCCTGATCGAGCAGTACAAGGTGCCGAAGATCGAGGTGGGGAGCGCGCTGAGCCAGTTCTACGAGTGCCCGTTCATCGAGTACGACGACAAGATCCTTCCGCCGCCCGATCTGATGAAGGGTCTCCGGCTCGAGTATCTGCGGCGTAACTTCTGGCTGCCGCTCAAGCGCGAGGACCACCACATCGTCGTCCTCATCGACAATCCGCAAGATCTGCAGCGGGTCGACAGCGTCGCTCAGGCCCTGAAGAACCGGAAGATCAGGTGGGCGGTCGGGTTGCGCAAGGACATCCTGTCGTTTTTGGGTCAGGTCGGTGGCGGCGATGCGGGCAAGGACTCGATCGGCACCATCATCGGCGATCTGCGAGCCGAGGACGTCGGCGACACGCTCGACGTCAGCGGGGGCGAGCTCGACGAGAACGACAGCGCCGTCATCCGCCTGGCCAACCAGATCATCGTCGACGCCTACAAGTCGCGCGCCTCCGACATCCACATCGAGCCGTACGGCGCCCAGCGCGACACCGTCATCCGCTATCGCATCGACGGCGGCTGCAGCGAGTACCAGAAAATCCCGGGCGCGTACCGCCGGGCCATCGTGGCGCGCATCAAGATCATGGCCCAGCTCGACATCGCGGAGCGGCGCAAGCCGCAGGACGGCAAGATCAAGTTCAAGGTGGCCGATCGCGAGATCGAGCTGCGCGTGGCGACGATCCCGACTGCCAATCAGAACGAGGACGTGGTCATGCGCGTCCTGTCCTCGAGCGAGCTGGTTCCCCTCGACAAGCTCGACATGACGCCGCGCAATCTCCGGGAGCTGAAGAGGATCTCCGAGAAGCCCTACGGCCTCATTCTCTGCGTCGGGCCGACCGGCTCGGGCAAGACGACGACCCTGCACGCGCTCCTCGGCCACATCAACAAGCCTGACCGGAAGATCTGGACCGCCGAGGACCCGGTCGAGATCACGCAGTACGGGTTACGTCAGGTGCAGGTGATGCCGAAGATCGGCTTCGACTTCGCCGCCGCCATGCGCGCGTTCCTGCGCGCCGACCCCGACGTGATCATGGTCGGCGAGATGCGCGACGAGGAGACGGCATCGACCGGCATCGAGGCGTCGCTGACCGGCCACCTGGTGCTCAGCACGCTCCACACGAACAGCGCGGTCGAGACCGTCGTGCGCCTGCTCGACATGGGACTGGACCCGTTCAACTTCGCCGACGCGGTGCTCGGCATCCTCGGCCAGCGCCTCGTCAAGCGCGTCTGCAAGGACTGCCGCCAGGAGTACCATCCCGAGCGCGCGGAGTACGACGAGCTCGCGCAGGCCTTCGGCGAGGAGGCGTTCGCGACCCTGAACCAGAAATACGACGGCTCGTTCGTGCTCTACCGCGGCAAGGGCTGCGCCTCGTGCAACAAGACCGGCTACCGCGGCCGCCTGGGCATCCACGAGCTCCTCCTCGCGACCGACGAGATGAAGCGGCGGATCCAGTCGAAGGCGCGCGTGGCCGAGCTGCTCGAGTGGGCCCGCGCCGAAGGGATGACGACGCTCGTGCAGGACGGCGTCCTCAAGACCCTCGGCGGCCTCACCGACTTTCGCCAGGTCAAGGCCGTCGCGATCAAGTAGCCACGCCCGACGCCGCTGACCCGGCGGCCCGTCGCGCCAGCATCGTCGCTCCAAGTCATCGACGCTCCCCGCATCGCCGGAGACCCGCCCCGGTCGTTTGTCGAGCGCGGCCTTCGAAGAAGCCGTATCATATCCGCCGTCCGGGTACGGTATGACGAAGCGTGAAGAGTTCATACGTGGGGCGTGCCGCATGCTGGTGAGGGCTGCGCGCCCGCTGGCCGGTTCGGCGGCGATCCACCTCGGGTTGGGGGCGCTCGTCGTCGCCGCTGGCTCCGCGGGTCTGACGGCGCCGCCCGCGGCCCGAGTGGTGTGGCTCGCACTCGAGCCGGCGGAGATTCCGCCGTCCGCCGTCCCCGCGCCGCCGGCGATCGCCGCACGGCAGCGACCGGTTCCGGCGCCGGTGGTGGCGCCGCGAAAGCCGGCGCCGGCACCGGTTCTCGAGGAGCCCGAAGTGCCTCAAACGTCATCAGCCGCTCCGAGCCGCGAGGTGACGGCGCCGGAACCACCGCCCGCGCCGAGCGTCGCAAGCGCGTCGCCGGCGCCGAGCGCGGCGGCCTCGGCGCGAGCCCCCGAGCCCGACACGGCGTCGTCCGGCATCGCCGTGGCGAGCTCCGGCGCGCCGATCGACAGGGGGGCATCACACGCCCCGCAAGAGCGCGGCGCCGAGAGTCCGGGAAGATTCGCCGTTGCGTCACGAGCTCCCGATGCGGCTCCCAGCGGCCCGATCGTGCGCGCCGCTCGTCCGAAGGGGGGCTATCAGGTGCGGCCCGTCTATCCAGAGTCGGCGCGCCGCGCCCGCATCCAGGGAACGACCCTGCTGCGCATCCACATCGAGACGGACGGGCGCGTGAGCGACGTCACCGTCGAACGATCTGCCGGAAACCAATCACTGGATCAGGCCGCAGCCGACGCCGTGCGCCGCTGGCGCTTCGAGCCGGCCCTGAGCTCCGCGGGGCCGGTGGCGATGTCGGCACTGGTCCCCGTCGAGTTTCGAATCGGCGAGCGCGACTGACCGCTAGAATCGGACCGCCAGACCGCCCATCACCGATCGCGGATTCCCCGGCGCGTAGTGGATGTCTGGCACGCCGGTCGCGGGCTCGCCGGGCAGGCGTGACGTGAAGAAGAACTGCGCCTCGCGGTATTCGGTGTTCGCGAGGTTCTCGATGCTGAGGAACGCCTCGAGCCACCTGTAGCGGTAGCGCGCCGTGAAGTCGAAGAGCAGATAGCCCCGGGCCGTCTGGTGCCGGCCCTCGTCGGCATACCGGTCCCCGAGGTAGCGCATCGCCACGCTCGACGAGAGTCCCCACGGCAGGCGGGCCGTCAGGTCGGCGCGCGACGTGAGAAGGGGCGCCAACGGCACGGCGCCGCCGCTGTCGAGCTCAGCTCGGCTCGCGGTCACATCGCCCGAGAAGGTCAGCCAGTCCAGGATCTTCACGCGCATCGCGAACTCGATGCCCTCGCGATGGCTCGGCCCCTGCGCTTGGGTGGTGCCTTCGTCGCCCACGAAGACGAGCTCGCTGGCGAGGTCGAGCACCCAGTAGGTCGCCGTGATCTCGGTCCGCGGTATGGCCTTGGTCTTGACGCCGAACTCGTAGCCCTGCGCCGTCGGCAGGGCCGTCAAGGCGGGATTGGCCACCACCGCCCGCGCGTCGTTACTGTGGTAGCCGGTTCCGAAGTTCGCGAAGAATTCCGTCTGGTACCAGGGGCCCAGCACGAGGTTGGCCTTCACGTTGGGGCGGGCCTTCGTGACGCTGCCGTTCAGATCATCCGCGGTCGTGTTTACGAGCGACTGCACGTGGTAATCGAAGATGTCGCCGCGCGCGCCGGTGACGAAGCGTAGCCAGGAGAGCGGCACGATGTCGAACTTCACGAACGGCGAGTACGACTGCTCGACGATCGACACGTCCTGTGTCCGGGCGAGCTGGTGCCGCTGGACGGCGGTGGCGAGGACGACCTGCGGCGTGTCGATGCGGTACTGGAAGCCGGCCGAGCTGGTCAGGCTGATGTCGAACGGCTTGCTCTGGTGCTGGTAGAGCGCGTCGAAGCCCGCCATGTAGCGGCGATCGCGCTGGTTGATCATGTCGCCGTTCTGGGGATCCTTGAGGAAAAAGGTGAAGTCGTTGAACAGGTCGAGCGTGTAGTACGTCCCGTACGCGTGCACGGCGAGGAGCTGGCTGTCGTCGAGCCGCCAGCGCCAGTCGAGATTCAGGTTGGCGCGCTGGGTGTTGCCGCCCTCGTTGGGGTCGATCGCGTCGAAGCGCCCGATGAGGCCCGCCCGCACGGCGCGCGCCGGGATCTCGCCCGAGCCGTGCCAATCGGCCTGGTAGTACGACCCCCACAAGGACAGGTCCATGCCCTCGCTGAGGCTCGCCTTCCCCTTGGCGAAGAGGTTGAAGCGCTCGTAGCCGTTCGGATGGGTGAACGGACCGTCGCTCCGGTAGTACTCGAGCGCGACGAGCGTCTTCAGGGCATCGCGCGTCGGCGAGAGGAGGGTCAGGTAGCGCTGGGTGGCGAACGAGCCGCCGGCGGCCTCGGCGTAGTTCTCGTCGACCGTATCGCGCATGACGAAGTTGAAGGCGCCGGCGGTCGCGAAGTCGCCGAACTCGACGAAGTACGGTCCCTTGAAGCCATCGAGACGCTGGACGAGCTCGGGAATCAAGAAGTGGAGATCGGCGTAGCCCTGGCCGTGAGCATGACTGCGGAGGTTGACCGGGAGCCCGTCGATGAACAGGGCGACGTCGGTCCCGTGATCGGCGTCGAACCCGCGCAAGAAGTACTGTTCGGCCTTACCGCCGCCCTGGTGCTGGCTGATGACGAGGCCGGGTACCAGACGCAGTACGTCGGCCGGCCGGCCCTGGGGACGAAGCTCGAAGTCGCGACCGGGGATGAAGACCTCCGAGGACGCCGAGACGGGCGGCGGCGCCGTCACGACGACCGGCGGCAAAGTCGCTTCCTCCGTGCGCGGCGGTGTCTCCTGAGTCGTCGGGGGCGGCGCCTGCGCCGCCGCCGCGGGCGCCAGCGTCACGCTGGCGAGAAGAGCCAGCCCGGCGTGGAAGCGGGGGGCAGGAAACGTCCCGCGGCCAGATATGAACATTTGTGCAAAGGTAATACCACACGACCAGCGGCCGATCCAGTACATTTCCCGGTCATGGGCGAAGAGCGGGCGGTCCGCTTCACCGTCTCGTTGCCGGCGCGCCTGATGCGCACTCTGGACCGACTGCGGGTCGGCCGACGCTACGGCAACCGCAGCGAATTCGTGCGCGACCTGCTCCGGGGCGAGCTCGTGAAGGAAGAGTGGGCGGCGCTCCCGGGCGAGACGGTCGGCGTGCTGACTCTCGTCTACGACCACGAGACGCACGCGCTCGCCGACAAGCTCGCCGACATCCAGCATCACGGCTTTCGCTCGATCACGGCGAGCCTGCACGTTCATCTCGATGAGCACTCGTGCCTCGAAGTCGTCGCGCTCCGGGGCTCGGCGCGTCGCATTCGGGCCATTGCGAATCAGCTGCTGTCGGTCAAGGGGGTGCGCTATGGGCAGCTCGTCCCTGCTACTCGCGGCAAGCGCCTGACTTAACGCTCTCGCTGGAGCCGGCCGGGGCGGGTCGGGGGTCGGGCGCGGCTGGGGGGGTTCATTCCTGATTCGGCTCGTGGGAGATGTGAGTGGACTGGAAAGTGAGAGCTTGCTCGTCGGTGGAGGAGCTGCGGACGGGGGTGAGCCCGATCTGGCATTACTTCGGGCGCTCGGGGCCGACCGACGATCAGATCGAGTCGCTCGCGCGCGTGCTGCCCGCGGAACGGCTGCATGCCGCCTGGGACGGCGGCCGCGTGGTGGGAGGGGCCGGCGCGTTTCCGTTCGAGCTCACGGTTCCCGGCGGACGGGTCCGGGCAGCGGGTGTGACCGTCGTCGGTGTCCTGCCGAGCCATCGCCGTCGCGGTGTCCTACGCGCGATGATGCGGGCGCAGCTCGACGCCTGCCGCCGGAACGGCGAGCCCATCGCCTATCTCTGGGCCACCGAGGAGACGATCTACGGGCGCTTCGGCTATGGTCTCGCGTCACTCGCGGCGGAGATCGACTTCCCGCGCGAGCGGTCGGCCTACTACGCGCGCGCCGAGTCCTTCGGGGAGACGCGGCTCGTTCCGCTCCGCGAGGCCGAGCCCCTCGTGGCGCCGGTGTGGGAACGCGTGGCGGCGGTCACGCCCGGCATGTTCGCGCGGAGCTCCGCGTGGTGGCAGGCCCGGGCGCTGACCGATCCGGCCTGGCGGCGGGGCGGCGGCGGCGAGCTGCGGTGCGCGGTCGTCGAGGCCAGGGGCCGCTCGGCGGCGTACGCGCTCTACCGCGTCAACCTGTCGATCGACCGCGGCGTGCAGACCGGCTCGCTCGACGTCATCGAGGCGATGGGCGACTCGCCGGAGGCGACGCGCGCGATCTGGCGCTTCCTGCTCGACGTCGACTGGACCGCGCGGATCAAGTCGTGGCTGCTCCCGGTCGACCATCCGCTCGTGCTCCTCGTCGCCGAGCCGCGCCGGCTTCGGTTGAGCGTGCGCGACGCGCTCTGGGTACGGCTCGTCGACGTCGGCGCCGCGCTGGCGGCCCGCGCCTTTGCGGCGACGGGCTCGACCGTGATCGACATCGCCGACGAGTTCTGTCCCTGGAACCAGGGCCGCTGGCGGGTGAGCGCCGACGGCGTGGAGCGGACGAACGAGCCGGCCGACCTCGCCGGCGACGTGACGGCGCTCGGCTCGGTCTACCTCGGCGCGTTCACCTGGGCACAGCTCGCCCGGGCCCTGCGGGTCACGGAGCTGCGGCCGGGAGGGCTCGCGCGCGCCGACGCGCTCTTCACGCGGCACGACCCCGCGCCGTGGTGCCCGGAAATGTTCTGAGCCGCCGGCCGCGCCGCACCCGGCGGCGGCCGCTCACTTCATCGTAACCGGCAGCCAGAGGACGATCTGCGGGAAGATCATGATGAGGATCGTCGTCAGGACGCCGTCAGGACGACGACCATCCATCGACGTGTCATCTATGACCTCCGCGGGGTGGAGTCGGCGCCTGAGATTACCAGAAGTCGGTCGGGACGAGCGTCGCGATCCAGGAAGTAGTTGATCCACGAGCTGGTGCCCTGGAGCTGGCGGTCGGGCGGCGGGACGTATGTCTTCAGCGCCTCGAGGTCGCCCGACGCGCAGGCGCGCTCGTAGACAGCGATCCAGATGCACGGTTTGTCGGGGACGACCTCGCAGCGGCCCCGATCCGTTCCGCCACAGGGCCCGTTGCGAAGCTGCTTGGGGCACGTCTGCGGGCACACGTACTCGAGGTGGCCCAGCACGCAGTTGCCGCAGGCCTGGCATCCGAAGAGCGGTTTTTTGATCGCGAGCTCGACCCGCTCGAGCAGGACGGCGGCGGGGCGCCGACGATCGATCCAGCGGAACACGCGCGTGAGCGCGCGGCGCAGCCGGGTGTCGCGACTGACCGGGAATGCGCGCCCGAGCCAGTCGAGGACACGCGGCACGCGCTCGGCGCGCGGCCGCGACTGCGCCGACGCTGCAGGGGCCCCGGCCGGCGCGTGAGTCGACGACGTGCGAGTCGGGAGATAGAAGCCGCCGGTCGCACCGTAGCCGAGCTCGGCGGCCAGCGCGTCCCACCGCGGGGCCAGCTCGTCGGCTCGTCGGATGATCCACCCGATGTTGGCGGCGTCGTGAGTGCCGCCGATGTATGCCCCGGCGTAGCCGAGACCGCGCAGGATCGCCACGGTTCTGGCCGCGCGCTCGAGCCGCGCCTGTCGGCCGCCGTCCCTCGCGCGGCTTTCCGCCTGCACCGCGGCGAGAAGCTTGGGCGCGACCCAGCAGCCCGGCGGGCGTCCGGTCGCCATCCGCTCCGCCGTCTTCGGGCCGAGGACGTAGACGTTGCCGAGCAGGGGCGTGCGGAGCCCGCGCTCGTCGAGGTAGCGCTTGAGCTCCGCGAACTTCCGCGCGTCCCAGCCGACCTGGGTGACGGCGACGTCCGCGCCGGCGGCGATCTTCTTCTCGAGCTTGACGTACTGATAGACGCAGTCGGCCTCGGTGTACTTGAAGGGCGAGACCGCGACGGCGACGTGGAAGGGCATGCCGGCGCGGCGCCGCTCGTCGATGAGGCGCACGAGCTGGACGGAGTCGAGGTCGAAGACCGGCGGCTGATCGCCGGCGCCCGGATAGTCGCCGGTCAGCGCGAAGACGTTCTCGAGCGAGAGCGCGTGCATGTCCTCCAGGCTCTTGGCGAGCTCGCGGCGGTCCTGGCTCACGCACGTCAGATGGATGTTGGGGGTCAGTCCGCGCGCCCGCGCGGCCGCGGCGACGCGCAAGGGGTCGTGGCCCATCGCGCCGCCCGCGTAGCTCGTGACGCTGCCGGCCACCACTGCCGGGATGCGCGCCAGCCCCGAGGCCGCTTCGAGCAGCCGCGCTTCGCGCGTCAGCGCCGAGGCGACGAGCTCGACGACATAGCAGAAGCGCCCCGCCGCGAGCGCGTCCCGCAGCGGATTGGTCATCCCCGGAGCTCGTGCCGGACGAGCCCCGCTCCTTCCACCATGGCGCCGAGCTTGGCGAAGGCGACCTCGCGGGGCAGATGGAGGAGGCCGCAGTCCGGATTGACGGACAGCCGATCGGCCGGCAGGATCGCGAGCGCCTCGCGGATGCGCTCGGCCACGACCGCGGGTGTCTCAACGTCGTGCGTCTTCACGTCGACGACGCCGAGCCCCAGCGTGAACGGCGCGTCGAATTCCTTGAAGAGCCTGAGGTCCTCGCTGCCGCGGCGCGCGAACTCGAGCGTGATCTGGCCGATCCGGGCCTCGAGGACCGCCGGGAACAAATAGCGATAGCTGCCCTCCCACGAGGGCTTGCCGTAGCGATTGCCGTAGCAGACGTGCAGGCTCAAGCGCGCGTCGACGCCGTCCACGAGCGCGTTGATCGCGCGGATGCCCCACGGCAGATCCTCGGGGAACCCCGAGTAGTAGGGCTCGTCGATCTGGATCTGCTCGGCGCCGGCGCGGACCAGCTCGCGCAGCTCGAGGTTCATGATCCGCGCGATCTCGACCGCGAAGGCCTCCTCCGTCGGGTAGTACTGGTTGCGGATCCGCTTGACCAGCGAGTGCGGCCCGGTGACGGAGACCTTCGTCCGCCGGTCCGTGAACCGGCGCAGGAAGCGGAAGTGCTCGACCAGGCCGAGCGGGGCCATCGGCATGCGGTTGCGCACCACGCTGTCGTAGAAGTCGTAGTACGAGGCCTTCGAGCCGCGATCGAGCTCGACGCCGGGGAGCCGTGTGGCGAAGTAGTCGATCATGTTGTCGCGGCGCAGCTCGCCGTCGGAGACGACGTCGAGCCCGGCGACTTCCTGGTCCTTGATCGCCGCCTTCACGGCGGCGTCGTGCATCTCCTCGAGGTCGTGGGCGGTGATCCGCCGCCGGAGGAAATCGTTCTTCGCACGCTCGAGCCAGCCCGGCATCGAGTAGCTGCCGACGACGGCGGTTGGGAGATATTGGCCTGCCATGGTCTGCCTCATTCGCGGAGTGTCGTGTAGAGGATGCTCGTGCGCGAGCCCGGGCGATAGCGAAACGGCGCGAAGTGAACGTCGTACCCCGTCCGCGCGCCGACGGCGCCCAGGAGCGCCCCGTTGACCCAGTTCACGACGGAGCCGTCCAGCTTGCCCGGCCCTCGGAAGCCCTGACGGTATTCGTCCATCGTGGCGACGAAGATGTCCTGCACTTGCAGATAGCCCCGAGGATGCAGTAGCGGCACCGTGTTGACGAAGCTCTCCACCGCGCCGCGCGAGATGTGGAAGCGGATGTCCGCGGGCGCGGTCGCGAGGAGCTCGTCGAGATCGTCGCCGTGGAGCCCGGGGGGGAGCGGAATATCGGCAGTGCCCTCGAGGTAGCGCAGGCGTTCCTCGAGACAGAGGCCGTCCCAGACGGCCCGCCAGAACGCCACGCCGCGCTCGCGGTCGCCGAAGAGGTCGGGGCCCGTCTCGAGCAGCCGCGCGATCGTCGGCCGCAGCCGGTCCGGGCCCACGCCGTAGGTGGCGGCGATCGTTCGCGCCACCGGCCCCGGCACGTACGCGCGCGTCTCCACCAGATAGAGGCGGCCGTCGCGGCGGACCAGCTCGTCCACCGGCAGGTTGTCGTACACGTTCGTCAGGTGGACGTAGAGGATCTTGTAGCGGAGGAACGAGAGCGCGCGCAGCGGGTTCAGCGCGTCGGTGGCGATCATGCTGACGACGTCCCGATGCGCCGCGACCGCGCTCATGGCCCGATCGAGCGTGGGCAGGGAATAGTCAGCCAGCAGGAAGCGTAGCCGCGGATAGAAATCGGTTGCCCGGGCCTCGTCGATCGCCTTGAAGCGATCGAGCCAGCGTCCGGCGCGGACGCCCGTGCCCACGCCGATCTCGAGCGCGAAGATCTCGGCCGGCAGCTGACCCCGCTTGTCGAGCTCGACCAGCAGGGTCCAGAAATCGGCGACTGCGTCGGCGACCGCGGCCGGATCGTTCGCGTCCGATCGGCCGCTCGGCAGCGCGGCCTCGAACCCGCGGCCGGAATGACGCTCCCAGTCGGCGAGACGCTGCCAGAACAATCGATTGAACTGCCAGATCGAGCTGTCGCCGAGGGGCGCCCAATCGTCGACGAGGACGCGCCCGTCGGTGCCGCGCTCGAGCGCGCCGACCGCGGCCAATGCGCCGCCGAGCTCATCGATCAGCCGGTCTCGCGGCGCCCGGCGCAGGTCGACGGCCAGCTCGGCGAGCGCCATCCGCTCGCCCCGAGCGTCGGCGGCGCGGCGCACCGTGACCGGCTCGCGGAAGTTCGCCCTGTACTGGATCCAGTCGAGGTGCAGCCGAAGGTGCGGCAACAACTCCGGGTCGAGCCGCCCCTGATCGAGGAGCTCGAACAGCGCGGCGAGGACTTCGCCGGCGCCGGTCTCGCCGGGCTTGGGCAGGAAGTTGAGGTGGATGATCACTGGCTCCAGATACCATGCGGCAACCGGACTTGTCATCCCCGACTCGACGCGCTGGCGCCCGGGCGTAGTATGAATCGGTGGCCATCGACGGCCACCGACTCACGGAGGGGAAACATGAGCAAGGCCGGCAAGATGAAGGCGATTCCCAAGGGATATCACAGCGTCACGCCCTACCTGATCATCGACGGCGCAGCCCGGGCGCTCGACTTCTACAAGCGCGTCTTCGGGGCGACCGAGAAGATGCGGATGCCCGGCCCCGACGGCAAGATCGGCCACGCGGAAATCAAGATCGGCGATTCGATGATCATGCTGGCCGACGAGCACGTCGACATGGGCGCGCGCGGGCCGCGGGCGTTCGGCGGCGCGGCCGTGGGCATCATGCTCTACGTCAACGACGTGGACGCGACGGTGAAATCCGCCCTCGCCGAGGGGGCCAAGATCCTGCAGCCTGTCGAGGACAAGTTCTACGGTGACCGGATGGGCACCATCGAGGACCCGTTCGGGCACAAGTGGTACGTCGGAACGCACAAGGAGGATGTGCCGCCCGACGAGCTACAGCGCCGCGCGGCCGCCATGGGCAAGAGCGGCTGATCGGCTTCCAGCTGTCGAGCGTCCGCCATTACCTCTCAGGTAGTTGTGCGTCCGAGTCGCGACGCGCACGCTCGAGGCGTCAGAGGTCGCTGACGAGGAGGTACGTATGGCGGACTTCTACACGGCGCCGCTGCGGGACGTCGCGGCCGGGCTGCTTCTCTTCGTGGGCTTGCTCGCCGTCGTCCGAGGCACGCGCGGGCTCGTGCGCGGTCTGCGCGAGGCCCGGCCGCTCGAGGTCGTCCGAGGAATCCGCGGCGTGGTGATCGCGCTCTCCGCGGCCGCCTTTGCGGGCGGGGTGCTCCTCGGCACGATAGGATTGATCCTCCTCGGCGCCGTGTTCCTCGGCGAGGAGCTGTACGAGACAGGAGTGCTCGCGCTGATCATCCGGTCCGGCGAGCGCCGGGCGCCGGCCGGATCGGGCAAGCCGGCGGCTCGCCGCTACGTGTAAGCGTGAATACTCAGAATGAGTATCAGCGCCTCAGTGCCATGCCGATCGACATGCCGCCAGCGCGGTTCGTGGCAGCAGAACCGGGGATGTCGCAAAAGCCGAGGCGCTCGTAGAGGCGACGGGCGGGATTTTCGGACCGCACGCTGAGACAAAGGCCAATCCCGCGGCGAGCGGCCTCGCCGATCAACGCGCGCATGAGTTTCTCGCCCGCGCCTTGGCCGCGCGCATTCGGTTTCACGCCGATCGACACCTTCGGCGCCTCTTCGTCCCCGTAGGGGAACTTGAGCTCTTCGGCGGAAAAGCGCCGTGCCCAGGCCGCACCGATGTTTTCGCCGTTCTGTTCGGCGATGAACCCGAAATCCCCCGGTCGCTGCCAGCCGACGAGATATTTGGCTACGCGCGGAACCGCTTTCGCCGCCTCTGCATCGGGTTCATAGGCCGCCATCGCGAGAAAATCCCACAGTACCTCGAGGTCATCCTGGACTGCGGGACGGATCACAAGATCGGGCATCGGACCTGTTTGCTATTCATTGAATACGGGGAAGTCGAAGTAGTAAGACCTCGTGGCTACGAGTAGACGATGACGCTCCGCTTGACCTCGCCCTGCAGCATCAGGTCAAACGCCCGGTTCAGCTCTCCGAGCGGAAGGCGCCGGCTGATCAGCTCGTCGAGCCGGTACTTGCCGCTCATGTAGAGATCGATCAGCATCGGCACGTCGGTGCGCTGATGGCCGCCGCCGAACGAGCTCCCGGTGAGCACGCGCTGCTGCAGGAGCATCGACGGATCGATCGAGAGGCGCGTGCCCGCCGGCGACACGCCGACGACGACGCAGGTGCCGCCCCGATGGGTCGACAGCAGCGCCTGCTCCACGGTGCGCTGAGTGCCCACGACCTCGAAGGCGAAGTCGACGCCGCTCCGGCCGGAGAGCGCCTGGACGCGCGCCACCGGGTCCTCCTTCGAGGCGTCGACGACGTGAGTGGCGCCAAACTCCTCGGCCCACGCGAGCTTCTGCTTCACCACGTCGACCGCGATGATCTGACCGGCGCCCACGAGCCGCGCGGCCTGGATCGTGTTGAGACCGACGCCGCCGCAGCCGAAAACCGCCACACTCGCTCCGGGCGGCACCTTGGCGCGGTTGAACACAGGCCCGGCTCCGGCCAGCACGCCGCAGCTCACCAGGCACACGACGTCGAGCGGCGCGTCTTTCCGGATGGGGATGACGCTTTCCTCGGGGAGCACCGAGTGCGTCGCGTAGCCCGCGACCTGCAGGAAATGATGAAGCCCGCGCCCGTCCTTCGTGAAGCGCGGCGTGCCGTCGAGCATGAACCAGCGCGGCTTGTCGCGGAGCGCGCACATGGTCGGCTGCCCGCCGATGCAGTACCAGCACTTGCCGCACGACGGGATGTAGCTCGAGCAGACGTGATCGCCCGGCGCGACCGTCTCGACTCCGGGGCCGACCTTCTCCACGACCCCGGCGGCCTCGTGGCCGAGCACGACGGGCAGGGGATGGGGGTAGTCGCCCGTGATCACGTGCAGGTCGCTATGGCAGACGCCGTTGGCCGCCCAGCGCACCTGCACCTCGTGGGGGCCGGGCTCGAGCAGCTCGACGTCTTCGACCACGACCGGCTTCTTCACGTCGTAGAGAACCGCCGCCGTCACTCGCATGGCGCCCTTCCTTTGGGGAGAATCTGGCGGGTAGTCTGCGCGAGCGCGGGCGGCTTCGCAAGGCATTGCCTTGGCCGCGGGGCCCGCGTACTGTGGCTCCGGCGGAGGCGCGCTCACAGCACGATGACCGGCGACGCGCGAGACCGGCACGACGCCGCGGACAGCCGCGCGGTCCCGCATCCTGTTCTCAAGAAATATTACGAGCGGGAGAGCGATCGGCGCCCGTTCGTCAACGCCCTCTTCGACAACGCCGCCGAGCACTACGACTTCGTCTGCGGTCTGGGCTCGCTCGGCTCTGGGCGTTACTACCGGCGCTGGGTGCTCGCGCAAACCGGGCTTCGCGCCGGCATGACCTTCCTCGACGTCGCCACCGGCACGGGCATGATCGCGCAGGGTGCCGCGCGCATCCTGGGCCGGCCGGGCGCCGTCGTCGGCCTCGATCCGAGCGTCGGCATGCTCCGCCAGGCGCGCAGGATCGTCGCGGTGCCCCTCGTGCAGGGCACGGTCGAGGAGCTCCCGTTCGCGAGCGGACACTTCGACTTCCTCTGCATGGGCTACGCGCTGCGCCACGTCGCCGATCTCGGGGTGGCATTTCGCGAATGCTTACGCGTCTTGAAGCCGGGCGGCCGCGTCTTGATCCTCGAGATCACCTTGCCGCGCTCGCCGCTCGGCCAGCGGTTCTTCCGCGTCTACTTCGAGAGCGTGCTGCCGCGCATCACCCGACTCAGCACCGGCAGCGCGAAGGCCGAGCTGCTGATGAAGTACTACTGGGACACGATCGCGAACTGCGTGGCGCCGGAGACGATCCTCGGCGTATTGAAGTCGAGCGGCTTCGGTGAGATCGAGCACCGCGTGCGCGGGGGACTGCTCAGCGAATACATCGGCGTCAAGCCACCAGGCTGCTGATAGGCGTGCATTGCGACGGAGCCAGCCCCGCTGATTACCCAGATCTGGGTATCTCGTCGCACAGCGGGCGTGCGGTGAGCGAAGTCCGCGTGAGAATGGAGAAGATTCGTTCTGAATGCGAACAGCTCTGCCGCGAGATGCTGCGAGATATGCTGCGAGGCGGTGATATGCAGGTCTGTGGAATTAGAAGTTGGGCAGACAACCAGACCGCGGGATCATGGGGCCGAATGAACTCTGCCACTGTTAGTGTGCGGCTCGCAGCGCCGAGAACGCCCGCCCGAACGGTATGCGACCTCTAAGAGCGCTCCGTGGGCTCCGTGCTCGCGCTTCCGGGGCTGGCTTCTTGCTTCGGTCGTTGTTTCAGCATTCGTCGGAGTTCGAGGGTATAGAGGTCCGTGGGCCAAAGGACTTCTGTGACCGTGTCGCTGCTGCACTTCGCGTTCTTAGTACTGGAGCGCCTGCAGCATTTGATCTCTGCCAGCGACACTTCAACCTCGTGATCAGGTCGCGGCACTCCGGTGTAGCCGCGACAACACGTCCCGCGATTGTGATGTTGGGACAGTGGGTGACCAGCGTCTCGACTGCGTACCTGGCTTCGGGCCTTGCGCACGAAGCGCATCATTGCCGCCTCTACTGGTCCTATCGGGAGAGAGAACCTAGGCGCGAAGTGCCTAGGGAGGTCTTCACCGGTGAAGAGGCGGAGCGTCAATGCCTCGAGTACCAGATCGCCGTGCTGAAGCAGCTCGGTGAGACGGAGGAAGTCACCGAGCGTGTGCGAGAGTCCATCAAGACGGGGTATTGGAATGTGGCATGGCATGAACGGACGTGGTGAACCACGGTGCGTGCTGCCCAACCCGCGCTTGCAGCGGACGGCGCTCCGCGCCGCCGCTGAACCGCCAAGGCGTTAGCCTCCAGCGATGAAGGCGAGGAAGGAGATCGCGAAGCTCAACTTGGTTGGTGTCCCGCGAACCGGCGGACGACGGCGGGTAGTCATCGCGGTTGGGATCCCGTATGCCATTCGAGACGGAAGAGGAGCGGACTGCGCTGCGTGCCCGGTCTCTATCCGTGGGCTAGGACGTCATCCAAGGCTCAACGCGCAGCGCATCCTCGGCGAGGATACCTTCCAGGCACTCTCCATCGCTCTTGCCTTCGTGCGTCGGCGTTTGCTTGACTTTGTTGAGTCCGGTAACCGGTTGCTCTTTGCGGACGGGAAGGAAGTGCTGCCGCTCGAAGCGTATTTCCCACGATATGAACGGGAGCCTAACTCGGGCGCTTCACCTATCCGCGGCCGCAGAGCTGCTCGGGGCAAGTCCCCCAGAGTGCGTCGCGGCCGCGGCAGGTGAGCGCCAGCGTTCGCCGCAGATGCTGACGGTCGGCGTGGAACTTTTGGAACGACTCTTGGTACCATCGATGGCGGAGTCGGAGCCATGACGAAAGCCCTGAGGAAAGCGTTCGAAGCCGCTTCCCGCCTGCCGGACCGGGAGCAGGAAGAGCTTGCGGCGGCGATTCTTGAGGAGCTCGCCGCGGACGAGCGCTGGGACCCCGCGTTCTCCGAGTCGCAGGCGGCGCTCAAACACTTGGCTGACGAGGCGCTGAGAGAGCATCGGGCGGGCCAGACCGAGGCCCTCGATCCCGATGCCCTTTGACGTCGAAGACTACTCGCCGGTTCCGCGAGGCGTATGTGCGGCTTCCTGAGCATGTTCGCCGCCGCCCGTGAAGCCTACCGCCGCTTCAGAGCCGACCCGAATCACCCGAGCCTTCGTTTCAAGAAGGTTCATGCGATCGAGCCGATCTATGCAGCGCGGGTCGGCCTCGGCTATCGTGCGCTTGCCGTCCTGGATGGCGATGTCACCGTCTGGTTCTGGATCGGCACCCATGCCGACTATGACCAGCTTCTCCGAACGCTATAAGTTATCGCGCCGAACCACGGCATGTAGCCGACGGCCTTCGGCCGCGGCTGATGCCGGTCGTTCGGCGCACCAGCGGCAAAACGGGGGCCGTATGGCAGTTCGACGACCGGTGGTGATCCTCGTGCTGATGTTGCTGGTCTTGCCGGGACTCGTGCTTCACGCCTCGGGCAAGCCCATTACGACGATGGCCCATGGTCCCAAGGGCAACGTCGAGTTCGAGACGCTCACGCTGAGCGGGAGCGACTTCTGGGACGGCGTCAAGACTGGGCGGCCCGTCACCATCTCCGGCGAGTTGCTCCTGGCGGAGGGCGAGGGCCGGGTGCCCGCCGTCGTCCTGTCGCATGGCAGCGGCGGCGTGGATCGCGCGGGGGACCTCTGGGCTCGTGAGCTGCGATCACAGGGTGTAGCGGTGTTCGTCGTCGATAGCTTCACCGGCCGCGGCATCACGAGGTTCCCGTCCGAAACAGAGCTGAGTCGCATCGGGCAGGTGTACGACGTGTACCGGGCCCTCGCGCTTCTGGCGACCCATCCCAGGGTTGACCCCGGCCGTATCGCGCTGATGGGCCGGTCGCGCGGCGGCGGACTGACTCTTCTCGCCGCTAGAACGCGGTCGCTCAAGGCGCAGGCGCCTGAAAATCTCCAATTCTGCGCGTATCTTGCGTTCTACCCCACGGTCAGTACCCTGGTCGACTACGGGCCGCTGGTGAGCCGCCCGATCCGCCTCTTCTCGGGCACTGTCGACGAGGCCGCTCCGATTGCCGCGGTCCGCGACTTCGCCGAGAAGCAGCGGGCGGCCGGTGCTGACGTCAAGCTGTTCGAATACGAAGGTGCCCACCACGCGTTCGACAGCCCCGACTTCCGGACGCCGGCGGTCGCGAGGATCGGGACCGTCTCGTTCACCGTGCACTACCACCCGCAGGCTCACGCAAGGGTCAAAAAGGACGTGAAGGCGACGCTCGCCGAGGTCTTCGCGAAGCCGTGATGCAGACGACGGGACACGGGGCCAGCAAACGACGGCTGCCGGCATGATTTCACACGCGCTCACGATCGAGAATCGCTTGCGCTGAGTTGCGGGGGCCGGAAGCTCTCGCTGGAACAGATGAAACGTGCTGTGCTGTCGAGACGGCGCCGAACAAACGCATGCAGCCGACGGCGCGAAGGTCGCGCCGCGGCTGATACGTCGCGTTCGGCTATGTGGTAGCGACTTGATGCAGATTCGGCGTGCCGAGGCCGCTGACGAGGAAGCGCTCGCAAGCATACGGCGGCGTGCAATTCTCGCGCTGGCTGTACCAGCGATGTCGAGGGAACAGGCCGAAAGATGGGCCACGCGAGGGGCAGCAGATCGCGTGGCGCGGGCGATGCGGGAACATGACGTGTGGGTGGCCGTCGAAGGGGCCGCGATCGGCTGGGTAGAAGTGGACCGAGACCGCGTCGCGGCGCTGTATGTCTCGCCGTCTTGCTCCCGCCGCGGGGTCGGCTCGGTCCTTCTGACATTCGCCGAAACCTCCATACGGAGCTCCGGCTACACGACTGCGCGTCTCGAGTCCAGCCAGAACGCGCTCGACTACTACCTTCGGAGGGGCTACCTACGATGTGGCCCGGCAGATTCTGATGGGGCATGGCCGTTGCGCAAAGATCTGGCCGCAGTTACGCCTAACCAAGGCATGGAGCCGACACGCTGAAGCGCGCGGCTCATGCCGAGCGTTCGGCGCCATGGCGACTGCATGAAGGAAAGGACTATGTGTCGAGCGAGCTTGTCGTTCTTCTTACTCGGGTGTCTGCCGGTTGGGGCAGGATGCGCAGCCATGCAGCCGCTGCCGGATCAGGCCTCGATGAATACACCGCAAGATCCGGCCCAAATCATCGTCGTTCCCGAGTGGCCGACGCCCGGAAAGAGATTTCTCGTCGAGCGCGATGGTCAGCAAGAGATCTGGCTGGTAAAAGACAATAACGGTACGATCGAGTTCATCGACTCGTCGACGCAGCAGACGAAGTTTTGGATCAGGCTCGGTCGCTGCCTGTCCTTTTCATATCTGCAGGGGCCGGGTGCGTCGCCTCATGATTTCGGCGCGATGGGGCAGCCCGCGCATCACACGGTGCCACCAGACTGCAAGGTCTGGAACGGACGCACTTGGTCCCAGACCTACGCCGTACAAATGCCACGGCTCTCTAATCCGTGCTATTACGGCGCACGGCGGAAGGCGACGGTTGAGGGAACACCCGGGCGACGGCATGTTACGAGCGACTCCTCCGTAGAGATTACCGGCCCCGGAGTGCGCGGCGGGTACTCGACGACGCAGTATCGTGTGATTTACTCGGAAGAGATGCAGTTCTTCAAGGAGCTAGCGCCTGGCTACATTGGGCGCAGGGCGGCGTTCTCCGCGAGTTGAAGGAATAGCGGGCAGACGGCGGAGTAGACGGCGAGAGCCACGAGGTCCCGGGTCTATGACCTTGGATGAACTGCGAACCCACAGGGGAGATGCTGATTTCCACCGAGCCCGCCGCATGTTCTGCATAAGAAATGGCAAACTCGCCGTCGCCCCCGAGGGAACCGCGATGTCACACCTCGAGTGGTTCGAGTCCGAAGGGTGGGTCACCAAAGACAATGCTCAGGCGGTCATGGACTCTACCGTCAGGGGGATCTTCCTTCCCGCCAGGCACGCGCTGTTCTTCTACAGGGGCATCGGCTTCTTCTTTGACGCAGGTGTCGTGACAGAGGCTCGTCGCTGGGCCGAGGAGATTATGTCGGCCTTGGCGTTGGACCAACATGTCGAAGTCCACGTTGGCCCTCCGGATGCGGTCATTCACGGAACTGAGTACAGACAGGAACGGCTCGGCACTATCGAATCGGTTACCGCAGACCGTCGAACAACGCAGTCCAGCGGACGCGCTTCGCGCGCCGCTGACCGCGAGCGTTGTACGAGAAGATGACCCCACCGCTCTTCCACAGGGTCGATTGCCTCAGCATCCCGGTGTCCGACCTGGATGCGGCGCTGGCCTTCTATTCCGCGAAGCTGGGGCATGAGTTGATCTGGCGTAGCAACACGGCAGCTGGGCTGAGACCCCCAGGCTCGAACGCTGAACTGGTACTCCATACGGGCGATAGGCCTATGGAAACTGATCTCACTGTCGACTCCGTCCCGGACGCACTGATGAGGTTCACTTCGGCCGGCGGCAAGATCCTCAAGGGTCCCTTCGACATCCCGATCGGCCGCTGTGCTGTCGTGGCCGACCCCTGGAACAATGTGCTCGTCATCCTCGATGCATCCAAAGGAACGCTCCAGGTGGACGAGAACAAGCGTGTTATCCAAGGACGAGCCATCTGCTAGTTCACAGCATCACGGCACTGGCGCTGTCGTGGGTCCTGGTGCTTGTCTGGCTCGTCAGCAATCCTGGAATCGACTACTTCGAGGTGCTGGTCGCTCTCGCGGGCACGATTGTCGTGCTGGCCGTCGTGCTCGTCTCGGGACTGACAGGCGTCATTAGCCGCCGCGGCAGCTTCCTCGTGTGTGCAGGCTTACTGGCGCTACTCACAGCGGCGGTCACGATCTTCGGCCGCGCCCAGAGCCCGAGCAATCCCCTTTTCCGCATCCGATTCGTCCTGAGTCAGTCCGCACTCGCAAATCGCGTTGCCGCAGAGACGGAGCCCGTGACTACACAGGGCCCACAGTGGATCGGCCTGTTTCACGTCGCCCGCATCGAGCGGCTCGACAACGAGGTTCGCTTCATCACCGGAATGTGTGGTGTCGTTGACCAATGCGGCCTGGTGTTCCGTCTGGTTCCGCCGACCCAAGTGCACCGCAAAGAGCGTCTGCGCCGCCTTTCGGGTAGCTGGTACCACCTGTACGATGTCTTCTGAATGTTGTTTGCCAGATGCCTAACCCCGACGTGCATGGAGACTTCGCGCGTGATGCGGGGCCGAACGGCCGTCGCTACCGAATCGCCATCTGCCCCGGCTCGACTCCCCGTAACCCGTAGCGGCCCATGAAGCGCAGAAGACCGCGGCTGTAACGGCGGAGCGTGCCCATCCCCGAGGCCTGCAGCGCGATGTGGCGCTCGATGTGGTTCTGGGCCGCGTTCTTGATCGCGTTGGTCCCGACCGCCATCCAGTCGCGGCCGGCACGGAAGAGCGCCGCCATCCGTCCGTCGTAGAACGTCGCCACCAGATCGAGCCAGGCCGTGAGCATCGCCGTCTGCGTCGTGGCGTACGGGCGAAGCGCCGCTTCGAGCTCCGCAAGCGGCGGACGCTCTTGCGATTTCGCGAACGGCGCCAGCGCGTCGGCCACCAGCTCGGCGGAGCGAAGCGCCAGCAGCACGCCGGGCGAGAGCATCGGATCGACGAAGCCGAACGCGTCGCCTACCATCACCCAGCCGGGGCCCAGGCCGCGATGCGAGATCAGCTGGTAATTGGCGTACGTCGCGACGGAGGTGACGCGCTTGCTGCGGCCGCCGATGGTCGACAGCCACGCGTCGGTCGCGATGGCCCGCTCGAGCCGCTCCACCGGGCCCGCGCCGAGACGAGCGGCGTCATCGCGCCCGAGCACGATGCCGATCGAGAGCCGCTCGCGCAGCGGGATGCACCAGCTCCAGCCGGCGTCGAGCCGGCGGATCAGCACCTGCCCCGGTTCGTCGTCCCAGGCAAAATCCTCGAAGTGCGCGAAGTGCGCGACGTCCTTGCGCGGCCCGTAGTGGGCGCCGATGCTCAGCGCGCGTGCGCCGAGGCGGGCGCGCCCGGTGGCGTCGACGACGAGATCGGGCTGCCGACCTCCGAGCGACGGCGCGGCGGCGAGGGTCTCGGGGGCGAGCCCGAGCTCGCGGCCGTCTTCGCCGGTCGGCGTGAGACGCGCGTGAGTCACCACGCGCTCCACGCCGCAGGCGACGGCGCGCGCGAGCACCGCGTCGTCGAATCTCGGGCGCGGAATGTTGTAGGCGTACGGGAACACGCCCGGCGCGAAGCGCGCGAACGAGAAGCTGAAGCGATCGGTCGGCGACCAGATGAAGGACACGCCCGGCTTCACGCGGCTGAAGCTCGCGGTCTCTTCCTCGAGGCCAAGGCGCTGGAGGATCGGCACGACGGCAGGTACGAGCGATTCGCCGACGAGGAGCTCCGGACGGCGCCCGTCGTCGAACAGCGTGACCCTGGCGCCCTGACGCGCCAGCAGGATGGCCAGGGCGGCGCCCGAGGGCCCGGCCCCGACGATCGCAACCTTCATCGCCGAATCTTGCCGCTTGGCGTCCTGGGTACCGCGTCCACGACGGTGAACTCGAGCGGGACCTTATACGAGGACAAAGCCCGGGCGCAATGCGACCTTAGGGCATCGAGGTCACAGCCGGCGCGGTCCACGACGACCTCGGCGCAGGGCACTTCGCCCATCCGCGCGTGGGGCCGGCCGAAGACGCGAGATTCCTTGATCCCCGGGAACTGGTTGATGCAGTCCTCGACTTCCTCGGGAAAGAACTTCAACCCGGCGACCAGGATGAGCGCCTTCTTCCGCCCTTTCAGGTGCAGGGCTCCCGACCGGTCCAGGAATCCTAGATCGCCGGTGAGGAACCACCCATCGCGCTCGACCTGCTCGCGAAGCCGCCATGGGGAGTAGTAGGCCGAGAAGAGCCCGTCGCCCCGCACCCCGATCTCGCCCAAGGTCTCCGGGCGCAGAGAGGTCCCGTCGTCCGAGAAGATCGATACCGCATAGCCGGGCACCGGACGGCCCACCGAGGCCGCGGGCAGCCCCTCGGTGCCCAGGTTGATGCACGGCAGGCCGGCTTCGATGATGCCGTAGGCCTGACCGACGGGGACGCCGTAGACCGACTCGAAGCGTTCCATCACCGTCGGCGAGATCGGCGCCGCGGTCGAGACGGTGACGCGAATATTCGAGAGCCGATCGCTCGGGCCGAGGTTGGCCATGCGCTCGAAGTGGAGCGGCGCCGCGTAGAGCACGCTCGCGCGCAGGCGGCGCGTGGCGTCGACGATCGCCTTGGGCAAGGTGTCCGGGCACAGGAGGATGTGGGAGCCCGCGCGGACGTAGGCCGTGATCGTGACCGCGAAGTGGTAGGCGAGGGGCAGCACCCACAGGATGCGGTCCTCCTCGCTGAACTTGAGGACGCGGTCGGAGGCCTCCACGCGTGCCGCCGTCGCCTCGTGGGAGAGCACGACGCCCTTGCTCCGCGCCGTCGTCCCCGACGTGAATCGGATGAACGCGGCGTTCAGCTTGGCGAACTCCGCCGGGGCCTCGGCGTCGCGATCGATCCACTGGAACGTGTAGCCGTCGCACTCGCCGCCTTTCACGACCACGCGGCGCGCCGAGGCGTCGGGGTGGCCGGCCGCGCTCGGCAGCGGTGCGGCCTTCGGCCACGCGAAGCACCCGTTCAGCTGCACCTCGCGGACGATCTCCGCGATCTCGGTGGGCGTGAGGTTGCTCGCGAGCGGGACGAAGCACGCGCCCGCGGCGAGCAGGCCGAACGCGGCGGGCAGATACGTGAGGTCGTTCGGGGCCAGAAGGCCGATGCGCTGGCCGGGCTCGACACCTTCGGCCTTGAGCAACGCCGCCAGCCGCTCGGCCTCGCGAGCGAGCTGGCCGTAGCTGACCGACCGGCCCGAGCGCACGTCGGTGACCGCGCGGCGCGGCGAGTGTCGCTCGGCCGTCGCGAACAGGATCTCCGCGAGGTTCACCGCGCCTCCGCGCAGCGCGCCGCCGCCCGGCCGCCGGCCCCGCCACCGACCACGACGACGTCATAGCTCAGCGGGCCGTTCGCCATCCCATCCCCTCGCGGACCGCTTCGATGATGCGCCTCCCCTCCTCCAGGGTCGTCGCACCCTCGACCCAGGATACGACCAGGTTGTTCTTGATCCCGCATCGGTTGAAGAATACGCCGATCCCCGGCCGCGGCAGCACGGATGGTGCGTGATAGGCGTTGACGACCCGCCGCCCGAAGAGCTTCTCGAGCGCCGGCGGGAAGTCGGCGAGATCCGCGCAGTTGAACGAAAACGTCTCGCGCGCGGCCGTGCCGGGCAGATCGCGCAGCATCAGCGAGAGCGGACGGTACTTCAGAAATTCCATCGCGACCGCGTTGGCGTCGAGCTGCCCGTCGCGGAGGGCGTCCGTCATCTGGCCGCGCAGCGCGCGCGCGAGCCGGTCCACGTCGGCCGTTTCCGAGGGTCTGAAGCGAGCGAAGTGGAAGGCGAGCACGTTGCCGAACGTCGCGCCCGGCTCGCCCTTGGGCCGGAGGTCGACGGAGACCGGGACGAGAAACGGCAGGTCGGGGAGGCCGCGCCGTCGCCAGAGGTCGGCCATGGTGCGGCCGACCAGCGCGAGGCGCCAGACGATCTCGCGCGTGGAGCGCACGCCGCCGAGGCTGTGATCGTCGCCGACGAAGCTTGCCTGCTCGAAGCGCACCCGGCCCGGCGCCGTCAGACCCGTGCCCGGCGACACCGGCGCCTCGGGGACCAGTGTCCGCATGTAACGCTGACTGCTGCGCCCGAGTCGTCCGCGCACCTTCAGCGGCCGCGGATCGGGCTCGGTGACGAACACCGGCGGCGCCCCGCCCCACGGCGCGCGCCCGTCGGTCTCGTCGACGTGTGCCAGGTGCGCGAGCAAGTTCTGTCCGCCGCGCGGGTCCATGAGCGGATGAAACCACGTCACGACGAGGACGCTCTGCGGCCCGGCGGCTTCGGAGGCGCCGTCGAGAATCGCCAAACGCAGCGGCGCCTCGCGGCGGGGATCGATCGCGTGATTGAGCTCGGCCTCGAGCTCAGCGTGCAGCGCCTCGGGCGAGCCGAGCCGCTGGTGCCGGACGGGCGGAATGGCCAGCGCCGCGCGCGCACCGGCGGCCCAGTGGAGCTGCCCCCACGGACGCCGGCGACGGAGACGAGCCGACGGCCAGGGACAGACGTCGAGGAATCGGTCGAGCGCCCGCCGGATACGCTCGGGATCGAGCGGGCCATCGCACTGGACGACCATGAGCGTGTTGTTGCTGACGCCCTCGCGCTTCCAGAGCGCCTGCATCGCCACCAGAACGAGATCGGCGCCGCGAAGGGGCAGCCGGCGGACCCGTGGTGTGCTCACGCGCTCCGTCGACAGATGTAGGCCGCGAAGGCGCGCGCGGTTCGGATGTTGTCTGTGACGAGGTCCTCGTCGGGCATCCAGAACCCGTAGTGAGCCTCGATGAATAGCAAGACCTTGAGCAGCGCCATCGAATCGAGCCCGGCCAGCTCGAGGTCGTCGTCGGGCCGTACCGGACGCGTCCGCGCCATGATGGTCGTGTTGATGAACTCCGTCACGGCTCGCGCGACTTCTTCGGGATCGAGCCGGGAGAGATTCCCGGTGGACATGATGGAGTCAATATCCTTATGCGGCTCTTAGTTTGCAAGTCTTACGAAATGCGGCCGAGCCGCGTTCCGTCTAACGAGCCAGGAGGTCCGGTCCGGCGCGACGACCGCGCCCGCTTCGAGCACAGGGCGTTCGTCCGTCACGAAGACTGGCGCTCGACCGGGGCCGCGGCTGGCGGTTCGAGCATCGACCCGGCTTCTGGTCTCCGTACTACGGCTGGTGGTGGACCGGCGGTCGCGTGGTGATGCTCGCGGCGCCCACCGTCACCGTCGTCAACTATCCGACCGGTCAATATCAGCTCCAAGGCGACGGCATCACGGGCCCGTACTACTGGGTGTGGGTGCCGTACCAGGCGTACATCGCGGCGCCGCCGCCGCCCGCGGTACCGGCCGCTCCGGACATGCCGCCGGCCGGCTCGCCGCCTCCGCCGCCTCCGGCGGCCGGCTCGTCGTGCACCGTTGGGTAGTCGTGCGAGACGAACCAATTGAGGAGAGTTGAGACCATGGCAAGAACGACTGGGCTTCGGCGTCTGGGTGCGACGTTCCTGCTTGCGTGCGTCGTCGGGATCAGTACCGCGGGCTGCCTGCTGGTGCCGGTGCCCGTGGGCTCGGGCCGCGGCTACCACCATCACGGTCGCTGGTAGTCGCTCCTAGCTGCAACACTTCGCGCGCGCAGCCTCCCGGTTCGCCGGGGGGCTGCGCGTGCGTTCGGGCACCACACACAGCTTGACTCCATTCGCCCGCGGGCGCTAAGAGAGAGTGCCGTGAAGCGAGCCCGAGCACGCGCCGAGAAGCCGAAGGCCAGTCCGTTCGACGGCTACCGCCGCCGCGAGGTTCCCCCGCCTGATCCCGAGCTGACCCAGGTCGGCCCCGGCACGCCGTGCGGCGAATATCTGCGCCGCTTCTGGCAGCCCGTGGCCTTTGCGCGCGACCTCACGTCGGCGCCACTGAGAGTCCGCATCCTCGGCGAGGACCTGGTGGTCTTTCGCGATCGCGGCGGGCGCGTCGGCGTGCTGCACCGGCACTGCGCGCATCGCGGTACGTCGCTCGAGTTCGGGATCCCGCTCGAGCGCGGCATCCGCTGCTGCTATCACGGCTGGGTCTACGACGTCGACGGACGGTGTCTGGAGACGCCGGGCGAGCCCGCCGGCAGCCGCCTCAAGGAGCGCATCTGGCAGGGCGCTTATCCGACTCACGAGTTCGCCGGCCTCGTGTTCGCGTACCTCGGTCCTCTCGACCGGCGCCCCGCGTTCCCGATCTACGACAGCTACGACGTGCCCGGCCATCAGCTGATGCCCGCCGCGAAGTTCGCGCTGCCCTGCAACTGGCTCCAGGTGAAGGACAACAGCATGGACCCGGTGCACACGGCGTTCCTGCACGCGCTCAGCAGCGGCTACCAGTTCACGGAGGCGTTCGGCGCCGTCCCCGAGCTCGACTGGACGCTGACCGACGCCGGCATGGTGTATCTGGCGACGCGGCGGGTGGGCGATCTCGTGTGGGTCCGCGTCTGCGACTTCATGCCGCCGAACGTGCACCAGTTCACGCGCGAGATCGAGGAAGCCAGCGATCCGAAAGCGGCGAGTCGGCCTGTGATCATCCGCTGGGCCGTGCCCAACGACGACACGCACACGACCAACTTCGAGCTCGCGCAGGTCGATCCCGCATGGGGGCTCACGCCGGAGCAGGTGGGCCGGCCCGGCTTCGGCCAGTCCGACGACCGGCCTTACGCCGAGCGGCAGCGCTTTCCGGCCGACTTCGACGCGCAGTCGAGCCAGCGGACGATCGCCGTCCACGCGCTCGAGCATCTGGCCTCGACCGACCGCGGCGTGATCATGCTCCGGCGCATCGTGCGCGACGGCATCCGTGCAGTAGCGCGCGGGCGCGATCCGGACGGGACGCGGTGGCCGGATGGTAAAGCGATCCACACTTTCACGCAGGACGTCGTGCTCCGCGTGCCGCCGGCGCCGAGTGTGGAGGCCGATCGACGGCTTCTGCGAACGACCGGGCGATCGGTGATCGCGAACGGGCGCAGCGAGAGAAGCTAGAGCCGAGCCTCGTCGATCTTCAGGCCGAGCCAGTAGCGGCCGATCAGCTCGTAGTGGGCGAGGCGGCCCTGCAGGTGCTGCGTGATCACGTGGATGTCCTGGAAGTGTCGCTGGATCAGGTTGTCCTCGTAGGCGGCCGTCGCGCCCGAGGCGTTGTAGAGGCTGTCGATGATCTGCGCGGCCAGGCGAATCCCGTGCGTCGTGGCCAGCCGGAGATTCGCGCGATGCTCGAGTGTCAGCGCGTTGTTCACGCTCGCCGCCCACGCTTCGCGCCCGGCCTCGTAGAGGAACGCGCGCCCCGAGCGCAGCGCCGCCTCCGCCTGGCCGACCGTCATCTGGATCATCGGCTGCTCGCGGAGCAAGGTCGGCATCGCGCGAGGCGTCTTGGCGCCGGCCAGCTCGCCGAACGTCTCCAGGCACGTGCGCGCCATTCCGAACGCGACCGCGGCGTCGCCGGAGGCGAACAGCAGGGTGCGAGGCATTCGGTAGAGCGGCGCGTCCTCGATGAGCGGCGCCGTTTGCGAGAGCACGGTGCGCTCCGTTGGCACGAAGACGTCGTTCACCGCGAAATGATGCGTGCCCGTGCCCCGCATGCCGCGCGTGTGCCAGGTGTCGAGCAGCTCGGCTTCGGCGACCGGCACGAACATATAGCGCGCCTCGGGCGCCACGCCCTCCATGCGCACTTGACCGTTTTCGATGATCTGCGCGTGTGCCGCGACCCACGCGGCGTGCCGGCAGCCGGTGCTGAAGCCCTGGCGCCCGGTGACGCGGTAGCCGCCGGGGACCACGATCGCCTTCGCGGTCGGGGCCGGCGTGTTCGCGACGACGGCGCGCGGGACGTCGATCCAGATCGAGCGCGCGACCGCTCGCGGCATCCGCGCGGCGTAGGTGCCGAAGATCGCGCCCTGGTTCAGGCACCAGCCCGTGCTCGCGTCGGCTTTGCCGATCTCCTCGATCACCTGGACGTAGGTCGGCAGGTCGATCTCGCCGCCGCCGATGGCGCGCGGGATCGCCATGTGAAACAGCCCGGCGTCGGCCATCGCCTCGAAGAGCGCGCGTGGCAGCTCGCGGTTGACATGGATCTCGTCCGCCGCGGAGCGGATCTGGGGGACGAGCTTGCGCGCGGCGTCGAGGGGCGAGCGGCCGTCGGTGTCCAGGGCGGAGCTCGCGGGCTAGGAGCCGGCCGCCGCGACGAGCGCGGGCTCGGGGATGTCGAGAGTAGTCACGCGGCGCAGCTCGCGGCGGTATTTCGAGTCGTCGAACGGCCGCGCGCGGTGCATCGTCGCGCGATTGTCCCAGATCACGAGGTCGCCGACGCGCCATTCGTGGCAGTAGACGTTCTCGCGCTGGGTGGCGTGCTCCGTCAGATCGCGCAGGAGCAGCCGGCCCTCCGGGATCGGCCAGTCGACGATGTGCGACTGGTGCGACGCCAGGTAGAGCGAGCGGCGGCCGGAGCGCGGGATCGTGCGCACGAGCGGATGGATCGCGCCCTTCAGCTGCTCCTGCTCGTGCTGCGAGAACTCGAAGCCGAGGATCTGGCGCGAGTGCGCGATCGAGTGATGCGTGCGCAGGCCCTCGATCAGCGCCTTCGTCTCGGCGGGCAGCGAGTCGTACGCCGCCCGCATGTCGGCGAACTCGGTATCGGCCGAGACCGGCGGCACGACCTTGGCGTGCAGCATCGAATAGCGGCCCGCCGGATCGCGGAACGACGCGTCGGTGTGCCAGAGCCGGTTGCCGAGCCCGTACTGGCGCCGGCGATCGTCGGCCTGCATGATCTCGCCGTCCTGGCCGAGGTTCGAGATGTCCGCGAGCGCCTCGTTGCCCAATCGATTCTTCGTGATCACGCGGCTGCCGGTGCCCTGGTGCAGCTGGCCGTCGAGGCGCTGGGCGAAGGCGAGCTGTTCCGCGTCGGCGACCGACTGGTTGCGGAAGACGAGCACGGCGAATTCGTCCATGCCGGCGCGGATCTTTGCGAGCGTCTCCTCGTCGTGAACGGCGCGAAGCTCGATCGGGCTGGCCTCGCCTACGAAGACCGGGTGGAGCTTCCGGAACGTGAGCGACATGGTCTCAAGAGGGTAGGACGGGGTGGGCCGGTCCGTCAAGCGATAGCCCGGCGGAATTGCGGGGAGTGCATGAGTTGGCCATCAAGCTGGATAGACGGCGAGGCCACTGGCGCGCGCGGCTGCGGCCAGCCGAGCGTCGAACGTCGCCAACGACGCAGCGCGCCCGGACGCGGCGTGGGCCAGGTGGAGAGCGTCGGCGGCGCGCAGCGGGGCTGCCTGCGACGCGAGCAGGAAGTGTTCCGCTCTGCGGTGCACGTCGCGGGTCAGCTCGACGCGGTGGTACACACCTGCGTCGAGACGCCCGAGGATCGCATGCTGAAGCCGTCGTACGGCCTCTCGCGTGAGCGACTTCTGGTGCAGGCGCCGCGCAGCCGCCGAGACGATCTCGGTTACGGTCAGATCGGACACGAGGACATCATCTCGTCCCTCTAACACTTCATTGCACTCGTCGCTGCCGGGTTCGGGCAGGTACAGCTTGAGCAGGGCGCTGGTGTCGCAATAAAGCGGGCCCGGTAGCCTCGCGCGATAGGTGGCCCGTCTCTCGGCGAGCCGTGCTGGACGACGCCTCCTAGAGGCGATCTTCACGGTCCCGGGCGACAGTGGCGGACAGGGGAGGATCCAGGACCGGCATCTTGCGTCTGAACGACGCGAGGTTCGGCACGGTTTTCCCGCGTGGCCGATCGGGCGGTACGAGCTTCGCGACCGGCCGCCCTCGCTCCGTGATCACCACCTCGCGCCCTTTACGGACTTCGTCGAGCAGAGCGGAGAGATTCTGCCGAGCCGCACGAACTCCGGCAGTGCGCATGCCTCGATTGTGCTACATGTAGCACATGAGGTCAACGGCACTCGTGGCTACGGCGAAGCGCGGCGAGTCATGCTCGCAGGCCCGGCGAAGCGCCTGCGCCTTGACCTTGACACGCACCCGCCTGATGATTGGCGCGCCATGACCCCGGAGACGTATTTGCAGCGGGTTCGCGCCCTGCTTCCGGCGCTGCGCGAGCGCGCCGCCCAGGCTGAGCAGCTCCGCCGGCTGCCCGACGAGACCTTTGCGGATTTCCAAGAGGCCGGACTCTTTCGCTGCCTGCAACCCAAGCGGTACGGCGGCTATGAGCTCGATCCGGGCACGCTCTATCAGGCCGTCATGGACATCGGCACGGTGTGCGGCTCGAGCGCCTGGATCCTCGGGGTCATCGGCGTTCACAACTGGCACCTCGGTCTCTTCGCGCCCGAGGCGCAGGACGACGTCTGGGGAAAAGACACGAGCATCCAGCTCTCGACGTCGCTGGCGCCCACTGGCGCGGTGGAGCGCGCGAACGGAGGATTTCGTCTTCGCGGCCGCTGGCCGTTCTCGAGCGGCTGCGACTTCTGCCACTGGGCCGTGCTCGGCGGCGTCGTCCCGCCGCTGAGCCCGGACGCGCCGCCGGATGTGCGGACCTTTCTCGTCCCGCGCTCCGATTACGTGATCGACGACACGTGGTACGCGGTCGGGCTGTGCGGCACCGGGAGCAAGGACCTGGTGGTGGACGCCGCCTTCGTGCCGGAGTATCGGACCCACTCGTACCGCGACGCGTTCTACCTGACGAACCCGGGTGCGGTGGTCAACGACGCGCCCCTCTACCGCTTGCCCTTCGGGCTCGTCTTTCCGGCGTGCATCGGCTCGCCGGCGATCGGCGTGGCCCTGGGGGCCGTCGCGGCGTTCCGCGAGCAGACGACCACGCGCATCTCGCCGCGCGACCAGAGCCGGGTCGCCGAGGATCCGTTCGCGCAGCTCGCCCTCGCGGAAGCCGCGGCGGAGGTCAGCGCGGCTCGCGACCGGCTGCTCGGTAACTTCGCCGAGGCGATGCGGCTCGTCCGCGACGGATCGGAAATTCCGCTCGCCCAGCGGGCGCGCTATCGCTGGGACACCGCGAAGGCCACGGATCGAGCCGTACGGGCCGTCGACCGTCTGTTCGAGGCCAGCGGCGGCCGCGGCGTCTATCTCAACAATCCACTCCAGCGTGCCTGGCGCGACGTCCACGCGATCCGCGCGCACGCCGGCAACAACCTCGAGAGAGCGGCAGCCGTATTCGGCCGCTCCGAGTTCGGACTGCCGCCGGTAGATCTCAGGTTCTAACCGTTATCGACGCGACTCCTCTGTCGATGCGACTCCTCCGGTCTACGCTGTCAGCACGCCCGTGTGAAGGGCGCGCACCTCGACCTCGGAGCCGTCGGCTACGCCGAGCATGCGTAGCGCGACGGGCGCGAGCTCGGCCACCAGAGAGTGGCCGGCTCCGGAAGCGGCGGCGAGACTCGCGACCCAGGCTCGAAGCGGCGCCCCGTGCGGGTTCACGAATTCTATGACCGCGCCCGGACTCACGCCGAGCCGCGTGGCGGCTTCGGCGCCGAGCCGAACCCCGCGCCCGCTCTGGCCGTCGAGCTCAGCACCCGCGACGACCCGGACGTGCATTCGCGTCGCGCGGAGCCAAGCGCGTCTCGCCGCAGTCGCCGCCGTATCGGGCTCGCCCTTTCGGAGCACGACCCCGTAGAGCGTCTCCGCGGTGCCGGCCGTGACGTATCCCTCGCCCACGTCGGCTGCGACCCGCGCGGGGTCGCGCTCGAGCGGATCGCCGAAGCCACCACCGCCGCTCGACTCCATCAGCAGCACGTCGCCGGGCTCGAGCGGGAATGCGCTCACCTTGCCGGGTAGGGAAGACGGCTGGACACGCTCGCCGTGGCGCCGCACCCAGAACCGATTCGTTGCGCCCGCGCGGCCGCCGCAGACGCCGAACGGTGGCAGCACTGCCTTCTCCGCGAGCACCGAGAGCTGCGCGCCCGTCGTCTGGATGCGCACCTCGCGCGTGAGACCGAGCCCGCCCCGCCAGCGGCCCGGCCCGCCGGAGTCCTCGCGCAGCGCGGTGCGCTCGATGCGCACGGGATAGAGCTGCTCGACCGCCTCGATTGGCTGAAGCGTCGTCATGTCGCTCTCGGTCCACGCGCGCACGGTGTTGCTGCCGTCGCCGCCGTCGAAGCCGCCGGTGCCGCCTGCCGGGTACTCGTAGAAGATGAACGTCTCGCCGGTGCGCGGATGCGGGCCGCCGACGTAGCAGTGGTTGCCGCCGCCCTTGAGGTCGCCGGCGATCTTGCCGTCGAGGGCCTGGGCGAGCGCGCCCATCACGGCCGACTCCACGCAGTACTTCACCTCGACCATGCCGCCGCACGGCGCGGGCGGGTTGGCGTTCACGATCGTGCCCGGCGGCGTGATCACGGTCAGCGGCCGGAAAGCGCCCGAGTTCACGTCGGCGCCGGGATCGAGGAACGACTTGATGATCGTGAAGGCGCCCGTCGGCGCCATCGCCGGGCCGACGTTGGTCGGGCCGAGCGTCTGCGGCGAAGTGCCTGCGAGGTCGACCGTGATGGTATCGCCGGCGACGGTAACCTTCGCGCGCACCGTGAGCGGCTCGAGCCGCTCGGTGCCGGCCTCCAGGTGAGCCTCGTAGACGTAGTCGCCGGCGCGCAGCCCGCGGATGGCGTGGCGCATGCGGCCCTCGGCGCGATCCATCAGCTCGGCGACGGCGTCGCGGATCGTCGCGCTACCGTAGCGTCCAACCAGCTCTTCGATCCGCTCGGCGGCCTTCCGGCAGGTGCCGAGCATCGCCTGAAAGTCGCCGCGCCGCTCGCGGGGGCCACGCATGTTGCTGAAGATCAGATCAAGCGCGGCGTCGTTCGGACGGCCGCGATCCACGATCCGGATCGGCGGGATGCGCACGCCCTCCTGAAAGATCTCGGTCGCACGGCCTGAGAGACTACCCGGGCTCATGCCGCCGACGTCGCCCCAGTGAGCACGCACGACGGGGAACACGAACATGCCGCCGTCGGGCGAAAAGAGCGGATAAATCATCGCGACGTCGTTGAGGTGAGTCCCGCCGGTGTAGGGCTCGTTGTGCAGGAAGATGTCGCCGGGATGGATGTCGTCGCCAAACTTCTCGCGCACGGCCCTCATCGACCAGCCGACCGGCACGATGTGGAGCGGATGATCCTGGCCCTTCGACATGGCGACGATCTGCGCCCGGCCGTCCATGAGCACGCAGGAGAAGTCCTCCCCCTCGTAGAGGATCGACGAGTACGCGGTACGTACGAGGGTCACGCGCATCTCGCGCACGATCGAGACGAGCGCCTCGCGCAGCACCTCGAGAGTGATCGGATCGATCACGCGCGGGTCTCCCGCTCGAAGCGCAGATTGCCGTGCGCGTCGACGGCGCCGCCCCAGCCCGGCGGGAGGATCGTCGTGGCGCCGAACTCCTCGACGATGGCGGGACCCGCCAGCGAAGCCCGCTCGGGCAGCCGCTCGCGCTCCCAGACCGGACAGTCGTGCGGCGCGCCGTCGAACCACACGGTGCGGCGCTCGACCAGCGCGCCGTCGAGCGAGCCGCCCGCACCGCGGTAGCGCGCGCCGGAAGGCCGCGGAACGAGACCGTAGGCCGTCAGCCGCGCGTTGACCAGCTCGATCGCGGCACCGGGGCTCGAATGGCCGTAGGCCCCGAGGTGCTGCCGGTGGAAGGCCGCCTCGATCGCGTCGAGGTCCAGGTCGTGCGCGCCCGCCTCGCCAACCGCCACGTTCAGCTCGAACGCTTGGCCGTGGTAGCGCAGATCGAGCGAGCGAACGAGGCGTTGCTCGTGCGCGGCGAAGCCTTCCAGGGCGAGCTGGTGGCGCGCCGCGACCTCCATCTGGCCGAACAGCTCGAGCGCCACGCCGCGCTGCTCCCGCAGCGGGCCGACGCGCGTCCTGACGTCGTCGTGCTTGATCTGCGAGGCGAGCAGGCCGAGCGCCGAGAAGTTGCCGGGATGGCGGGGCACCAGCACGCGGGGGATCCCGATCTCCTGGGCCAGCGCGAGGGCGTGCATCGGCCCGGCGCCGCCGAAGGCGATCAGGGTGAAATCGCGCGGGTCGTGGCCGCGCTGGATCGAGATCTCGCGGATCGCCGAGGTCATTCGCGCTACGGCGATCGTGACGATGCCCTCGGCGAGCGCCTCGACGGTCATCGCGCGCCCGACGCGGGTGCCCAGCTCGGCGACCGCGCGGAGCGCGCCCGCCGCGTCGATCGCGATGCGGCCGCCAAGGCGCTTCCTCGCCCCGATGCGGCCGAGCACCACGTTGGCGTCGGTCACGGTCGGCTCGGTGCCGCCCAGGCCGTACGCGACCGGTCCCGGCGAGGCGCCGGCGCTGCGCGGGCCGACCTTCAGGCTTCCGTCGACGTCGAGCCACGCGAGCGAGCCGCCACCCGCGCCGACGCTGTGCATGTCGAGCTGGGGGACCTTGACCGGAAACGCGCCGAGCATGCCGTCGGACGTCGTCAGCGGCGCGAGATCGCGCACCAGGCACACGTCGGTCGAGGTGCCGCCCATGTCGTAGGTGATGAAGTCGCGCACGCCGGCGACCTCGCCGACGAAGCACGCCTGGCTCACGCCGCCGGCGGGCCCCGAGAAGATCGTCTTGATCGGCAGCCGGCGCGCCGTCTCCGTCGTCATCGTGCCGCCGCTCGAGGCGATGGTGAGGACGCCGTGCGCGTAGCCGGTAGCGCGCAGCCGCTCCTCGAGCCCGGCCAGATAGCCATCCATGATCGGCTGCAGATACGCGTTGAGCACGGTCGTGGAGAAGCGCTCGAACTCGCGATACTCGGCGACGACGTCGGCCGAGCACGACACGGGCAGCCGCGGGTAGCGTCCCTTCCCGAGGTCGGCCACCGCGCGCTCGTGGGCCGGATTCAGGTACGCGTGAAGCAGACAGACGGCGAGCGCCTCGGCGCCCGAGGCCGCCGCGGCGTCGAGCGCGCGCTCGACGCTCGTCGCATCGAGTGCAACCAGTACGGCGCCGTCGGCCGCCAGCCGCTCGACGACCTCGAAGCGGTGCTTGCGCTCGACGACCGGCTTGGGGCGCACGAAGGTGGGCACGAAGAGCGCCGGGATGTTGCGCTTGGTGCGGCCGATCTCGATCAGGTCGCGAAAGCCGGCGGTCGTGAGAATTGCGACGCGCGCGCCCCGGCGCTCGAGCACCGCGTTGGTGCCGACGGTCGTGCCGTGGACGAGCCGCCGCACGTGGCGGCCCGCGATGCCCAGGGCCTCGAGGCCGGCCAGGACTGCGGCCGCCTCGTTCCGCGGCTCGGACGGGACCTTGGTGACGACGACCCGACCGGTCGCGTCGTCGACGGCCGTCAGATCGGTGAACGTGCCGCCGACGTCGATCCCGACGATGAACACGCGCGAGATGATAGCATCGGGCCAGAGAGGGGAGGCAACCCATGGCCACGAGCGGCGACGCGATCCGGCACCTCTGGACCCACAAGACGCAGGACCATCCCTGGCTCGCCGACGAGGAGCTGGTGATCGAGCACGCCGAGGGCGTCTACGTCTGGACCGAGCGCGGCAAGAAGCTCATCGACGGCTTCGCCGGTCTCGCGGTCGTCAACGTGGGTCACGGCCGGCGCGAGATCGCCGAGGCGATCGCCGAGCAGACCGTGCGCCTGGCCTACTATCCGACGACTCGCCAGTTCTCGAACCGTCCGGCCGCCGAGCTGGCGGCCAAGATCGCCTCGCTGACGCCGGGCGACCTCGACTATTCGTTCTTCGCGGTCAGCGGGGCCGAGGCCAACGAGCGCGCGATGCAGATGGCTCGCCACTACTGGCTTGCTTCTGGCGAGCCCGGCAAGCACAAGGTCATCTCGCTCCAGGGCGGCTACCACGGCGGGACGACCGGCACCTTCGCCGTCTGTGGGCTGCCGCACCTGACGCAGGCGTACACCGATCTGCACGTGCCGGGCTTCGCGAAGGTGACGCCGCCATACCCGTACCGCGATCGCGGCGCCGGCACCGACGAGGAGCTGGTCACGCGCCGCGCGCGCGAGCTCCGCGAGGCGATCGTCAAGGAAGGGCCGGAGACGGTGTCCGCCGTGATCATGGAGCCGGTCATCTCGTCGGGGGGCTTCATCATGCCGCCGATCGGCTGGCTCTCCGCCGTGCGCGCCGTCTGCGACGAGCTCGACGTCTTGATGATCGCCGACGAGGTCATCACCGGGTTCGGCCGCACCGGACGGTGGTTCGCGGTCGAGCACGACGGCGTCGTTCCCGACCTGATGACGGTCGCCAAGGGCATCACGTCCGGCTACATCCCGCTCTCGGCGGCCATCGCGCGGCGCCGGCTGGCCGACGCGTTCCCTGACGACGCCAAGGAGGAGAACGTGCACCCCGGCACGTACGCCGCGCACCCGGTCGCGTGCGCGGCGGCGCTGGCCAACATCCAGATCATGGAGAAGGACCGCCTGATCGAGAACGCCGAGGCGATGGGCGCGCGGCTCCGCGACGGGCTCCAGCAGGCGGTGGGCAAGAAGCGGATCGTCGGCGAGGTGAGGGGGCGCGGGCTCCTCGTGTGCGCCGAGCTGGTCGAGCCCGACGGCTCCGGCCGGCCGCTCGACAAGAGCAAGGTGGCCAGGCTCGACCGCATGGCGTGGGATCGCGGTGCGATCGTCTACGCGCGCGGTCAGGTCGTGAGGCTCGCGCCGCCGCTCTGCATCACGCGCGAGGAGGTCGACCGGCTCGTGGACATCGTGGCGGCGAGCGTCGGCGAGCTCGAAGCCGAGCTCGTCTGACCCGACTCACGAGGCGTGAGGGTGGTGGACCCCAGCGCCGGAATTGGGGGGTCGATTCGAGAGGGGCAAGGTGAAGCTGACGGTCCTCTCCGGGCGCGGGAAGGAAGCGGTCGTCGCAATCTTGGGGAACGGGGACTTCTTTGGCGAAGGAAGCCTCGCGGGACAGCCGCTTCGCATGGCCACGGCGACCACGATGACCGAGTGCTCTATCCTTCGAGTTCAAAGAGAAACAATGGTCCGAATGCTCCACAACGAGCCTGCATTGTCGATACGTTGGTCGAGGTCGTGGCGAGCCTGGCGCTGAAGGAACCCGCCGTAGCAGCCGCCAAGGGTGAGATCAGCCCTGGGCAGGAGATGCCGATCGCTTCAGGCTGAAGTCTCAGCGCCGTCGCCCGCCACGGGGCTGCGCGATGATTGTCAGGGCGGGGAAGAAGTAGGCCAACCGACACCAGCGGACCGCCGAGTACGGCGGCCCCCGCGTCCGACTCGACGAACTTCCCGATGTCCAAGTATTCTATTGGACATATAGTCCAAACGTAAGAGGCAGGGTTGATCGTGGATCCGGACCGTGACCGCATGCGCGTGCTCAGCAGTCGGCTGCTGAGCCTTCACGGAGTTCTCCTCGACCGTGAGCGCCGCGCCTATGAGGAGCGCCACGGATCGGTGGCCTCGCGCCAGCTCCTGCACCTTTTGCTCCACGACGAGCAGTTTTCGTGGCTGCGCTCGCTCTCGGCGATGATCGCGAAGATCGACGAGGTCGTTGATGCCGACGAGCCGCTCCCACCCCAGAGCGTCCAGAGCGCGTTCCGCGAGACCTACCGACTCCTGAAGTCCGGAGTGGGCGGAGACTTTCAGGACAAATACCACCTCGCGCTGCAAGACTCGCCGGACGTGATCATGGCGCACGCGGCGGTGAGTCGCGTCCTGTCCGACACGGACTCCGGTCCGGGAACACGCTGACCGGCGTCCGGCAGTTCCTGACGCGGCACGTCCCTTGAGCCGGCTTGCCCGCCGCGACTTCCTGAACGGCATCGCGCTCAGCGTGGGCGGCGCCCTGCTCTCATCGCGCCCCGCGTTCGGCCGCGGCCTCGACGAGGCCGGTGCCGCACGATATCCGCCCGGGCTTACCGGCCTGCGAGGCAGCCACGACGGCTCGTTCGAAGTCGCCCATGCGCTGCGCGACGGATCGTTCTGGGCGAGGGCTGGGGTGCCAGCCGACACGGGCGAACGCTACGATCTGATCGTGGTCGGCGCGGGCATCAGCGGGCTGGCCGCGGCCTGGTTCTTTCGCAAGGCCGCCGGTCCGTCGTCAGCGCGCGTCCTCGTTCTCGACAACCACGACGATTTCGGCGGCCACGCGCGGCGCAATGAGTTCCGGGTCGGCGGGCGCACGCTGATCGGCTATGGCGGTGCGTTTGCGATCGACAGTCCGGCGCCCTACAGCGCCGTCGCGAGCGCCCTCGTGTCCGAGTTGGGGATCGACGTCACACGCTGGGCGCGCATGTTCGAGCGCGGCCTGTACCGCGGCCTCGGCATGACCCCGGCGATCTTCTTCGACCGCGAGACGTTCGGCGTCGACCGCCTCGTGCCCGCGCCGGGCGGAATTGCCGAGCTGGGCGGAGCGACGTCCGCGATGGGTCAGGCCGATCCATTCGCCGCGTTTCTGACCAACGCCCCGCTGTCCGAGGCGGCCAAGCGCGACATCCAGCGCCTCTTCAAAGCGCCCGCCGACTATCTTCCCCGGCTCGACGACCGCGACAAGAAAGCGCGGCTCGCGCGCACGAGCTACGCCGACTTTTTGCTGAAGAGCGCCGGGTGCCATCCCGACGTGCTCCCGCTCTTCCAGGCGCGGCCGCACTCGCTCTACGGCGTGGGCATCGACGCAGTCTCAGCGCTCGATGCGTGGGGTCTCGGCTTTCCCGGCTTCGCGGGGATGAAGCTCGAATCGACGGAGGGCCCGGGCATGGGGCTGGATGCGCGCCCGGGTCCACGGTCACCGTTCTTGCATTTCCCCGACGGCAACGCGACCATCGCGCGGCTCCTGGTCCAGCGACTCATCCCGCGCGCCGTCCCGGGCCGAGGCGCCGACGACGTCGCGCTGGCCCGCGTCGACTACACGCGGCTCGATGAACCGGGACCGGCGCGCCTGCGACTGAACAGCACGGTGGTGCGCGCGCGCCAGGCCGGCGAGGCATCGGACGTGGAAGTCGACTACGTGCGTGCGGGAAGGTTCCAGCGAGTGCGGGCCCCGAGCTGTGTCCTGGCCTGTTGGAGCGGCGTGATCCCATTTCTCTGTCCGGAGCTGCCCCGGGCGCAGCGCGAGGCGCTCGCCTACGCGACGAAGGTGCCGATCGTGTACACGAACGTGGTGCTGCGGAGCTGGGAGAGCTTCCACGCGGTGCGGGTCAGCCAGGCGCACTGCCCGGGCAGCTTCCACACGTCGGTGGGCCTTGACCTCCCTGTCCGCGTCGGAAGCTATCGGCCATCGCGGCGGCCCGACGAGCCGATCGTCGTGCAGATGATGCGCACGCCGTGCCGCCCCGGACTCCCGGCGCGTGAGCAGCACCGAGTCGGCCGCCAGGAGCTGCTCACGACGACGTTCGGCACGTTCGAGCAGAAGGTGCGCGCGCAGCTCGCGCGCATGCTGGGAGACGGCGGCTTCGACGCGTCGCGGGACATCCTGGCGCTCACGGTGAACCGCTGGCCGCACGGCTACGCGTACCAGTACAACTCGCTCTGGGATCCGTTCTGGATCGACGGCGGACCTTTGCCGTGCGTGGCCGCGCGACAGCGGTTCGGTCGTATCGCGATCGCCAACGCGGATGCCGCGGCGTACGCCTACGCGGACGCGGCCATTGATCAGGCGTACCGCGCGGTCGGCGAGCTCGCCCGCCGCACGTGATCGGAGCTGGTGAGGGCTAGCTCGAGCTCCAGGCGAACGGCGCGAAGTGGCCGTTGTTGCGGCCCGCGGTGTCGTCCCAGTTGATACCGAACCCGTGCATGTGGGCGCGGGAGGCCTTCGCGAGCGCGAGCCGACGCGCCGCCGGGTGCCCCACGTTGTCGAAGTAGATCGGCTCGTCGGGCTTGGCGCCGGGGATGCCTTCGATTGCGATGTCGAGCGTGCCCGGGATCGTCACCGATCGGCGCAGGCCGTTCATCTCGAACTTGATCGGCTTCGCCTCGGCGCCCCCGAAATTGCTGATCAGGGGCGCGACCGCGGCCATCGGACCACCACCCTGGCCGCTCGCGATCGTCGTGAGCGCGTCGCGCTGCTCCTTGGAGGCACGCTCGTCCAGGATGAGTCCGACGGTCCAGTTGCCCTGAATCATCGGACCGGGCGTGTGCAGCAGGACGGCGAAGCTCAAGCCGTCGAGCCTGGTGTTCCCGTATTGACCGCGATCGACGCGGAACACAAGCCCCGCGTCGCAGAACCCCCTGGTCGGTCGGGCCGCGAGCCCGGACGTGGGGCATGGGCAGACGGAGTCACAGCTGCAGGATTCGCAGTATTCGCCGCTGATCTGCCACTTCACGTTGGCCATCACGTCCTCCTCTGCACGCTCAACGTACATCAAGTACGCCTCGCGTGCAGCCCAGGGGACGCTTACATCGAGTGGGTGGCGGCTCTCAGCATGGTGGCGAGGCTGGGCCGAACGGCGACGGCGATGCCGAGGAGCATGAGCGCGACGCCCGTCGTTCGCGCGATCCACTCACCCCGCGGCAGAAGCTTTTCCGCCGCCACGACGGCGGCGATGAGCAGGACCCAGAGCAGCCCCATCGCGCCGGCCACGACCAGCACCACCATGAGCGCCCAGCAGCAGCCCAGACAGTACAGCGCGTGGGCCCGGCCCATCGTCAGACCGCCTTGCCAGCCCTCGCGCCAGTGGCCGAACAGGAACCCGAGGGGACTCCGGCAGTGACGCAGGCACACCTGCTTGAGCGGCGAGAGCTGGAAGAGCCCGGCGAGCACGAGCACGCCGGCCACGACGTAGGCGAGCACGGCACCGCTGACGGCGTTGAGGGTGGCGCTCGCGAAGTAGATCGGAATGCCCGTGAGGGCCCAGAGCCCGAGGTACATGAGGGCGAACATCCCGACCCGGATCGCCTTCAACGCGGTGCTCCCCGCGTTCCGCTGAGTCGCGGCGTAGAGGCCGATCATGGGCAGAGCGCTCGGCAGCATCATCGCGGTCATCATGACGGCCCACGCCGCCACGTAGGCCGCGCCGTCGGTGACCGATGGTGTCATCGCCATCTCCATGCCCGCCATGTCGTCGGGCCCCATCGGCGAAACCAGAACGTGGGCCCACGCGGCGATGGCCAGCAAGAGCAGGAGCACCGTGGCAACCACCGCGAAAGGCTCGCGGCCGGTCACTTCGGAGGGCGGCTCGCCGGAACCGCTGGCGCGCATCGCGGAAACTCTCTCGTCCGCGCCCCCGAGTCTGTCGCTCAGCCGATGCGCGCGCGGACGAAGTCGCCGATACCCGCGATGGCCTTCTCGGCCTCGTCCAGCATCGGCCAGAACCAGTGCCAGACGTGGATCATCGCGGGCCATTCCTCGACCTCGACGTCGAGCCCGGCCGCGCGCGCCCGGGCGCCGAGACCGAGCGCGTCGTCGAGCAGCACCTCGTCGCTGCCCACCTGGACGAGCAGCGGCGGGAGATTTTTTAGATCGGCGTAGAGCGGAGAGACGAGCGGGGCCTTGCGGTCGCCCGTCCCGACATACGCCTGCGCCATCGCCTCGACGCCGTCGCGCGTGACGATCGGGTCGGCGCCGGCCTTGGTGGCGTAGCTGGCGCCGCTACACGTGAGATCGACCCAGGGCGAGATGCAGATGCCGCCGCCCGGCCGCGGGAGCCCCCGGTCGCGGAGCGCGAGGAGCGTCGCGACGGTGAGACCGCCGCCCGCGGAGTCGCCGCCGAGGACGATCCGGCCGGGCGTGATGCCGCGCGCCAGCAGCCACTGGTAGGCCGCGAGGGCGTCGTCCAGCGCGGCCGGGAAGGGATGCTCCGGCGCCAGGCGGTAGTCGAGGAGCAGCACGCGGGTGTCGGCCGCTCGCGCGATGGCGGCGGCGAGATGACGGTGCGAGCGGGGCGAGCCGATCGCGTAGCCTCCGCCGTGGAAGTAGAGCACCACCGCGTCGGCTCTGGCGGCCGGCGGCGTGAGCCACTCGGCGGGCCGCTCCGGCGCCTCCACGGTCTCCACCGCCACGTCGGCCGGGGTTGGGAAGACGCGCTCGGCGCGATCGTACTGGGCTCGGCGCTCCGCCAGGGTGAGTGAGCTCGACGGGGGAAGCTTCGCCAGGTGCTCTCGGACTGCTCGGATTCCACGCGCGGTCATGTGCCCTCCAGCTTTGATCTCGGTCCACATATTCGCAGATCCCATGTCGGGGGACCACTCTTCTTCCGGGATGACCGGGGCCCGTACACGCGGCTCGATCCGTCTTGACCTCCCGAGAACGCCCGCCTAGGGTGGAAGCATGAGCGACGCCGAGGACTTCGCGACCCTGTTCGCCCGTGAATCCGCCCGGCCCGTGCTCGAGATCGGGCAGGTCGTGAAAGGGCGCGTCATCCAGATCTCGGCCGAAAGCGTGTTCGTCGACGTCGGGGGCAAGGGCGAAGCCTGGATCGAGCGCGCCGAGCTGACCGACGGCGAGGGCAAGCTCCGCGTGGCCGTCGGCGACGAGGTCGAAGCGACCGTGGTGTCGACCGGCGATGAGATCCGGCTCTCGCACAAGCTGCGCCAGGGCGCCCAGGCCCGGCAGGCGCTGGCCATGGCGGCGCAGACCGGCATCCCGGTCGAGGGCAAGGTGGCGGCCGTGATCAAGGGTGGCTACGAGGTCACGGTCGGCGGCCTGCGGGGCTTCTGTCCGTTCTCGCAGATGGACCTGCGCCGCGTGGAGACCACGGAGGAGTACGTCGGCCGGGTGCTCGAGTTCCGCGTCACGACCTTCAGCGAGAACGGGCGCAATCTGGTGCTCTCGCGCCGGCGCCTGCTGGAGGAGCACGCCGCTGAGGCGGCCGAGGAGACGCGGAAGAAGATCCTGCCGGGCGCGGTGCTGGCCGGCACCGTCGCGTCGCTCGCGGACTTCGGCGCGTTCGTCGACCTGGGCGGCGTGCAGGGGCTCGTGCCTCTGTCGGAGCTGTCCCATTCGCGCGTGAGTCGTCCGGCCGACCTCCTGCGCGTCGGTGACGCCGTGACCGTCAAGGTGCTCAGGATCGACCAGGAGAAGGGCCGGATCTCGCTCAGCTTGAAGGCCCTCGAGGGTGATCCGTGGACCGCAGTAGCGGGACGACTGCGCGAGCGGCAGGTCGTGCGCGGGCGCGCGGTCCGCTCGACCGACTTCGGCGTCTTCGTCGAGCTCCTGCCGGGTGTCGACGGCCTCCTGCACATCACAGAGATTCCGCGAAGCCGTCAGGGGGCGTTGCGGGAGTCCGCGGCCAACGGCGCGGAGATCACGGTTTTGATCGTCAGCATCGATCGAGAGAAGCGCCGCATCGCGCTGGCCCTGGCGCCCGAGGGCGCCGAGCTCGGTCAGCAGATGGAGTCGCTCGTCGAGGTGGGCGCGGTGCTCACCGGGACGGTCGAGCGCCACGAGTCGTTCGGCGTCTTCGTGCGGCTCGGGCCCGGGCAGACAGGGCTCGTGCCTACGGGAGAGCTCTCGCTGAGCCGCGGCGCCGATCCCCGCAAGACCTTCCCCGCGGACACCGAGATCAAGGTGCTCGTGCTCGCGATCGAGGAAGGCGGCCGGCGCATCCGCCTCTCGCACGCCCAGGCCCTCGCGCGCGAGGAGCAGGCCGAGACGCAGGCGTACATGCAGCAGAGCCCGAGGCGCGGCGACGGCTTCGGGCTCACGCTCGGCGAGCGCGTCAAGCCCCAAGGCTCGAAGAAGCGATTGTGACGGCGGGCCCGCGTCGGAGCCAACCGAGGAGGCCAGCATGAGTGATCGGAACCGCTACGGCTTTCGGGTCCGCCCGGGTATGCGCCAGGGGCTCTGCAGCGCCGTGCCGATCCCGACGCGGCTCGTGTCCAACGAGGAGTTTCCGCCGATCCCGCAAACGCCGGCGCAACGGCAAGTGGAGGATCGGATCCTCGCCGAGGCGGCGCGACAGGCGCCGCGGCTCGGTCTGAGCCGCCGGCAGTTCCTGAGCCGCGGCACCGGCATGGCGGCCTCGCTCCTGGCGATGAACTCGGTCTTCGGCCGCTTCTTCGACGTGCTCCCGGTCGAGGCCGCGGACCCCGTGGCGTTCCAGGAACGGAGCGGCTCGCCGTTCTTCATCTTCGACGTGCAGCTGCACTACGTCAGCGCGGGCTACGACCCGACGAATGCCGAGGCAAGCCGCAAGGGCGCGGTCTCGAAGCAGGCGCTCCTCGGGCTACGCCGACGGTCGCGCCGGTTGAACCCGAAGCTCGAGTCGGATCGCGGCACTCTGGCCGATCTTTCCTGGGAGAACATGGTCAAGGAGGTCTTCCTCGACAGCGAGACGTCGATCGGGCTCATCTCGACGCCGCCCGGGCCGTATCCTCAAGAGGCGGTCGTGCCGCCGAAGGAGATGACGCACATCCGCGACGAGATCAACCGCGTCACACAGTCGCGCCGGATGCTCGCCCACGGGCTCGTCTCGCCGCAGCTCGGCCAGGCCGATCTCGACTTCATGGACCAGCAGGCGGCCACGCTCAAGGTCGACGCCTGGAAGGCGTACACCGGCGCCGCCGCCAAGGGATTCGACCACGGCTGGTTCCTGGACGACGAGAAGATCGCGTATCCGATGCTCGAGAAGGCGCGCAAGACCGGTGTGCGCCGCTTCTGCGTCCACAAGGGGCTGCCGCTCGGGCCGGTCGCGGACTACAACCATCCGCGCGACCTGATCAAGGCGGCCAGGGACTTCCCCGACATCGACTTCCTCGTCTACCACGCGGGGCTGCTCAACGTGTCGGCGGGCACACAAGCCGGCGACGTGCCGTGGACGACCGAGTTCTGTCAGATGGTGAAGCCGGCGGGATTCAAGAACATCTACATGGAGCTCGGCTCGACGTTCGGGCAGCTCGTGACGACCAATCCCACCACGTGCGCCCACCTGCTCGGTCAGATCATCGCCGCCTTCGGGGCGGATCACGTTTTGTGGGGCACCGACTCGATCTGGTACGGGACGCCGCAGTGGCAGATCGAGGCGTTCCGCCGCTTCGAGATGCCCGCCGCGCTCGTCGAGAAGTTCCACTACGCGCCGCTGACCCGCGGCGAGAAGGAGCAGATCTTCGGGCTGAATGCCGCCCGCGTCTTCGGCATCGACGTGACCGCCAAGCGCAACGAGATCCCGAAGGACTACCTGTCCCGCATGAAGATGGCGTATCTCGAGGAGGGAGTTGCCCCGAGCCATCGCTGGTACGGCTGGGTGACCGGGTAGTCCACGACGCGCGCCTGTGAATCACCGACCGGATGATCTTGCGACGGGTCCGAACGCGCCCACTCATCGCGCTGGCTCTGGGGATGCTCGTGGTGGGCGCTACGACCTCATGGCTGCTGGGTTCGCGGCTCGTCAGGCCCGTGAACCATCCAGTTCCGCTGCCCCCCGACCTTCAGGCTCAGGCGGTTGCGATTCCCGGATCGGGACACGCTATCGCCGCCTGGTGGCTCGATCAAGGCGGCGGTTCTCCGGTCGTTCTGCTTCTACACGCGATCCGCGCCGATCGCTCGTCGATGGTGGGCCGGGCCAAGCTGCTGTCGAGCCGCGGATTCTCCGTCCTCCTCATCGATCTTCAAGCCCACGGCGAGACTCCGGGCGCTGCAATCACGGTGGGCGCGCGCGAGGCCGGTGACGTCCGCGCCGCGTTCGAGTGGCTCAAGCGCTCGGTGCCCGGTCGTCGAATCGGCGTGATCGGCTGTTCCCTCGGCGGGGCGGCGGTCCTCCTGGGCCCGCAACCGTCGGGGTTCGACGCGGTCGTACTCGAAGCCGTGTATCCCCGCGTCGCGGGCGCGATCGAAAATAGGATCCGCATCAGGCTGGGACCACTCGCACCTCTTCTCGCGCCAGTGCTGCTGGTCCAGCTGCGGCCACGGCTCCAAGTCTCCCCGCGGGACCTCGAGCCGATTCGCTCGATTCCCCGTCTTGGCGCACCGGTCCTGGTGGTGGCGGGCTCGAGAGATCGACATACGACGCTGCCCGAGTCCCAGGAGCTCTTCCAGGCGGCCGCGCCACCAAAGCGATTGTGGGTGGTCGACGGTGCCCGTCACCAGGACTTCCTGTCGTTCGACCCGGCCGCCTATGCCTCAGAGGTCGTCGGATTCCTGCTCGAGCACCTGCGATCCTCAGGCTAGATGTCGCCGCGCGCCTCCCCGCTCACGAGGGCATCAGCCCGGCCCAGCTATCGGCCTCCATGAACTGGCGCCAGCGGGTGTAGAACCCGCGCTGGTTGTGCTCGCTCGCGTTGGCCTGCGTCACGTCGCTGATCGCGCCGGGGAGCTTGAGGCCGTGGTCCTCGAAGGCGCCCGTGGCGCGGCCGAGACCCATCTCGTAGCTGTAGGGGTACTGGCGCGCGATGGTGCCGCGGCTCGCCTTGTGAGCGTAGTTCCAGTTCTCCATGTCGTCCTGCTCGGTCAGCCCCGCCGGCCCCGAATAGCGGATGTAGTAGTGGCGCAGGAAGTCCTTCACCTCGGCCGGCGCGTCGGCGTCGACGAAATACCAGCGCCAGCACTCGGTCTGGTGCGGCCCGCGCGGCTGCCACACCGCCAGGGTGCGCGGCTGCCGCGCCAGCGGCGAGACGTTGGGGAACATCGTGCCGGGCCCGCCCATGAGTCGCCAGTACTCGCCGCGGCGGCGCCTGCGCTCTTCCTCGCAGCGCCGGAAATAGTCCGCGACGATCGGCGCGTCCTGGTACGCCGGCGCGAGCGGCGAGTCGTGCTTGCGGAGGAACGCGATCATCGAGTGGCCGAGCTCCGGAAACGAGACGTCGAGCCACCGCGCCTCGTTGCGCTCCTGCACGTCGCGGCGGCCCTTGCCGCTGGGGCCGATGCCCACCATGTCGACCGAGCGGTGGCTCACGCCGTGATAGCGGTCACCCGAGAAGTTCTCGGCCGGGAACTTCCAGTTGCAGGGGATGAGCCACTTGTGGATGCCGCCGATCGCCTCGGTGCCGCCCTCGCGCCCGTCCCACGAATCGAGGAGGAGATCGAGATAGAGCTTGTAGCCGCCGAGATGGTCTGAGAACGGCGGCGCGGAGGCGTCCCACGTCGCCCAGATCGTGCCCTTGTAGTTCTCCAGCCGGGCGACCTCGACGAGCCCCCACTGGCTCCGGTCGAGCTGCGCGCCGTAGGCGTCCTTGGCGAACGGCACGCCGACGAGCGCGCCGTCGGTGCCGTAGCTCCAGCCGTGGTACGGGCACTGGAACTCGACCGTGTTGCCCTCGTCGTAACGGCACACCTTCATGCCGCGATGCCGGCACGAGTTGAGAAAGACGCGGATCCGTCCCGTGCGGTCGCGGCACAGGATGACCGACTCCTCGCCCATCGACGACGTGAGATAGTCGCCCGGCTTCGGGATCTGGCTCTCGTGGCCGATGAAGAGCCAGGCGCGGGCGAAGACCCGCTCGAGCTCCTGCCGGTAGATCTCCTCGCTCACGAAGATCTCGCGGCTGATGATCCCGCGCTCGACGTCGACCAGGCCCTTCAACCCTGCCGGCGCTACGCTGGCCATGCTCAACTCCTCCTCGATCGCCGTCCGTTGCCGCCGTGGGCGCGCGGATCGGCGCAAAGCCATGGTAGGACAAGACGCGCCGCCGCGGTAGCCCGCCGCGGGCGCCCAGCTACCGGTCGGTAGGTCTCGCGCGGTTGGCGGACGCGACCCCGAACGGGTAGACTGCCGCTCCATGACAGAGCCTCGACTCCCGCTGGAGGGAATCCGGGTGCTCGAGCTCGCCCAGGTGGTCGCCGGCCCGTTCTGCGGCGCGCTGATGGCCGAGTTCGGCGCCGAGGTGATCAAGACCGAGATGCCCGGCCGCGGCGACGACCTCCGGCGCCTGGGCCCGACCGAGGACGGCTGCGAGTACTGGTTCGCGGCCGACAACCGCAACAAGAAGCTCATGACGCTCGACCTGCACCTGCCGAAGGGCCAGGACATCGTGCGGCGGCTGGTCTCGCACTGCGACGTCGTCCTCGAGAACTTTCGCCCGGGCGTGCTCGAGCGCTGGGGACTCGGCTGGGAAGCGCTGCGCGCGATCAACCCACGCCTCGTGATGGCGCGGATCACCGCCTTCGGCCAGACCGGTCCGCTGAATCAAGGGCCCGGCTACGCCGCGATCGGGTCGGCGTTCGGCGGCACTTGGTACGTGAACGGGCCGGCCGATCGGCCGCCCGCGCGCCCCACACCCGTGTATCCCGACTACCTGACCGGACTCTTCACGGCGTTCGGCGTGATGGCCGCGCTCCGCCACCGCGATGCGACCGGCGAGGGACAGTGGATCGACGCCGCGCTCTACGAGTCGGCCTTCCGCATCATGGAGTTCACCGCGACGCTCTATGGCCGGCAGGGCATCGTCCGCGAGCGCGGCGGCCTGCAGCACTCGGGCTGGCCGGGCGGCGCGTTCGAGACGCAGGACGGCAAGTGGATCGTCTTCACGGCGCCGGCGCAGCATCTCTTCGAGCGGCTCTGCGCGATGATCGGACAGCCCGAGCTCCCGCGCGACCCGCGCTTCGCCTCCGCCGCCGAGCGGCCGCAGCACATTCCGGTCATCCTCGACCTGATGACGAAGTGGTTCGCGGCGCGGCCCTTCGTGAAGGCGCTCGCCGAGCTCGAGGGCGCCGACATCCCGCACTCGCCGATCATGAGCATGGCCGACATCTTCGCCGACCCGCACTACCGCGCCCGCCAGATGATCGTCGACGTGCCGGCCGACGGGATCGGCACGCTGCCTCAGCCCGGCGTCGTGCCCAAGCTCTCGCTCACGCCCGGACGCGTCACGCACGCCGGCGGGGCCCTCGGCAGCCACACCGACGAGATCCTCTCGCAGGTGCTCGGCCTGAGCGGGGAGGAGATCGCCGCTCTGCGCGCCGGTCGCGTCGTCTAGCGGCGCCGGGGCGGCGCGTCGCGATCGCCGTCGCGCAGTCTTCAGCAGTTCGTCACACAGTCGTCGGCGTCTCGTCACATTCCCATCATCTCGTCCTGCGATGGGCCACGGCATGCTCGACAACGTGACGATCGACCGGCTCGGACGCCTCGTGATGGACGAGGACCCCGGCAACACCGCGCGCGTGTCCAAGGTGCGGGCTTACCAGATCTCGACCGGCGAGTTCGTGGAAGTCGCGCATCACACCCCGGCGTTCTTCGACCCGGCCAACGCGAGCACGCCGGCGTTCATCACCCAGGACGAAGAAAGCTCGGGCATCATCGACGCCGCGCACGTCCTGGGCCCGGGCTGGTTCCTGCTCGACGTGCAAGCCCACAAGCCGAGCGCCGACACCGAGCTGGTCGAGGGGGGTCAGCTCCTGGCGATGTTCATCGACCCCGACATCGCGGCGCCCGACCCGCACGGGGACGAGCGCGACGGTCACGGCGACGAGCCCGACGGCAAGGACGACGACGACTAGAACGCGAGCCCGGCGCGCCTCAACCGCGCGGAGTCGAAAGACTGGCGAGCGCCGGCCTTCGAAGCAGCGTGGCGCCGAGCGGGCCCAGCACCAGGACGGCTCCGATCGTATTGAGGATCGTGAAGCCCCAGACCCCGAGGATCATGCCGCCGGCGGCGGAGCCGAACGCGCCCATCAGCCCCATGAACAGATCCGCGAGGCCCTGGGTCGACGCGCGCTCGGCGGGCGAGAGCGCGTCGGTCAGGAGCGCGCTGCCGGCGACGAACGCGAGGTTCCAGCCGACGCCGTTGAGGAAGAGCCCGAGGATGACCAGCGCGCGATCGCTCCCCGGCGCGAGCCCAGCGAGCATCACGGCGCCGATCATCACGAGCGCGCCGACCCCGATCATCGCGAGCCGGCCGAAGCGATCGGACAGCCAGCCCGAGAGGGGCGAGGCCACGTACATGCCGCCCAGATGGAGGGAGACGGCCAGCCCGATGGTCTGCACCGCGTGACCGTTGTCGTGCAGGTAGACCGGTGAGGTCGACGTCGTGCTGATCATGACGAACTGACTGATCGTGAGCGTCGCCAGCGCGAGCTGCACGCGGACGTCGGCCAGGATCTCGCCGAGGCCGCGCGCGGGTTCGGGCGCGCCACCGGTCGCGACACGCTCGTGGAGCAGGCGCGCGACGGCGAGCGGGTCGGGCCGCAAGAAGAGCTCGACGAGGAGCGCTGCCACCGCGTAGCCGGCGACGCTGATCAGGAACGCGCTGGCTTCCGGTGCCAGACCGAATGCGCGGGCGAGCCGCAGCGCCGGCTCCATCAAGTTCGGCCCGAGGATCGATCCGGCGCTCGAGCCCCAGACGATGAGCCCCATCGCGCGGCCTCGCTGCGCGCCGGAGCTGACGTCGGCGGCGGCGTAGCGCGCGAGCAAGTTCGAGGTCTGGGAGATGCCGAAGAGCGCCATGCCCCCGAGGAACAGCGCAAAGCTGCGAGTCGTCACCGCCGCCATGGCCACGAGCGCGCCGAGCACGGCGAGCCCGTAGCCGAGCGCCAGCCCGGGGCGCCGCCCGGAGCGCTCCATCAGCCGCGAGAGCGGCCAGCTCGCGAGCGCGGTGCCGAGCGCGCCGACGGCGACCGGCATGCCCGACCACGTGTTCGTGCCGGTGATGCCCGCGGCCATGATGCCGCCGATCGCCATGGCGATCGAGTGTCCGGTGCTTCCGCACACCTGCGCCGCGAACAGCGTGGTCATCAACCGGCCGCGGCCCGGCGTCGTACGAGGCGTCGTGGTCTGCGCGCGCATCGACTCGTGAGTGTAGGGGTCCGATTGGACTCGGTAAACGGCCAATCGGGAGGAATCGGCAAAATCATTGGCCCGATCCGGCCGATCGCCGGCGCTTGTCACTTGACGCGCGACCAGCTCGACGCTACACGTGATTGGGACTCGCGACCATGGTGACCCTGGTGAGCTTCGACATCGATGGCACGCTGGAAGTCGGCGACCCTCCGGGCATCGTGTCGATCGCGCTGGTGCGGACAGCCAAGCGCCTGGGCTACGTCGTCGGCAGCTGCTCGGACCGTCCCATCAGCCATCAGACGAGTCTCTGGGAGCGGCTGCGGATCGCCGTCGACTTCACGGTGCTCAAGCACGAGCTGGCGACCGTCAAGGCGCGCTTCGCGGCCGCAGCGTACTACCACATCGGCGACACCGACGTCGACGACTTCTACGCGACGGGCGCCGGCTTTCGCTTCCTCAAGGCGGACGCGCTCGGCCGTCGGCTCTGGCCGGTCGAGCTGTTCGCCGAGCCTCCAGGCCGGGCGCGCCCTTGACCGCCGACCCGGCGGAACGCCGCTCGGCGCTCGGCGTCGCACTCGCCGGCCTCGTCGCGCTCGCGGTGGCCATGGGAATCGGCCGCTTCGCGTTCACGCCGATTCTGCCGATGATGCAGGAGGACACCGGCGTCTCGATCGCAATGGGGGCCTGGCTCGCGTCGGCGAACTACGTCGGCTACCTGGCCGGGTCGCTGTCGGTGATCTGGTGGCGCATCGGTGCGACGACGGCGATCCGCGCGGGGCTCGTCGCGATCGGGCTCACGACCCTCGCGATGGGCCTGGCGCATCACCCGGCCGCGTGGCTCGCGCTGCGCGCGCTCGCGGGCGTCGCGAGCGCGTGGGTGCTGATCTACGTCTCGGCCTGGTGCCTCGAGCGCCTCGCGTCGCTCGGGCGGCCGGCGCTGAGCAACACGGTGTACGCGGGCGTCGGCACGGGGATCGCGCTGGCCGGCGGGCTCTGTCTCGCGCTCATGCGTGTCGGCGCCGGCTCGGCCCGCGCCTGGATCGTGCTCGGCCTTCTCTCGGTCGGGCTCTCCGCCGTGATCTGGATCGGGTTCGCATCTCGCTCCGACTCGCCCGGCGCGAGCACGGAACGAGCGTCGGGTCGCGGAATGGCCTGGGACCGCGAGTCGCTCCGGCTCGTGCTCTGCTACGGCGCGTTCGGCTTCGCCTATATCATCCCGGCGACCTTCTTGCCGGTCATGGCCAAGCAGGTCATTCGCGACCCGGCCGTCTTCGGCTGGTCCTGGCCGGTCTTCGGCGTGGCAGCGATGGGATCGACCTTGGCCACCGCGATGCTGCGCAGCGTCGTCACCAACCGCCGTCTCTGGGTCGCGAGTCATCTCGTCATGGCCTTTGGCATCGCGCTGCCGATCGTCTGGTCCGGCATCGTTCCCATCATGCTCGCCGCGCTGCTCGTCGGCGGCACGTTCATGGTGATCACCATGGCCGGGATGCAGGAGGCGCGCAGCGTCGGCGGGGTGCGCGCCACGGGGTTGATGGCGGCGCTCACCTCGGCCTTCGCCCTCGGCCAGATCGCCGGACCGGTCAGCGTGAGCCTCGTCGTCGGCGCCGGCAGCAGCTTCTCGGCGCCCCTCGCCGTCGCCTGCGCCGCGCTGGTCGTCAGCGCGTATGCGCTGACCTGATATGCACCCGTTCGGCCGCCGGACGGAGACCGCCTTCTCCGCTCGGCGGGGCGTTCGCCATGATCGCTCTCTCCCCGGGGCGCTACTTGAGGTCGAGGAGCGCGCTCAGCCCCCGGTGAAACGTCGGAGCGCCGCCCGGAACCATGCAGGTCTCGAGCACCTCGAACAGCTCCTCGCGAGTGGCGCCCAAGCGCATCGCGCGCTCCATGTGCGCGACGAGCGCGGCCTTCTCGGAGCCGCGGAAGGCGAGGAGCGCGATGGCGATGAACTCGCGCACCTTCGCGGACACGTGTCGGCCCTCGCCCAGGCCGAGCTCGTAGATCCGGTTGTAGGCCTCGACGAAGTCCGGATCCTGGCGCGCCGCGAACTCCCATTCTGGATAGATGTAGCCGCGCGCCTGCTTCATCCGCGCGATGAGCGCGTCCGCGCGCT
>Ga0209058_1000037_pt1 | contig 96217 bp, 97 predicted proteins | sample GraSoiAngelo_147_FD_185904 | JGI IMG/M metagenome (GOLD analysis project Ga0209058, IMG submission 185904) | Grasslands soil microbial communities from the Angelo Coastal Reserve, California, USA - 14_1009_05_40cm (SPAdes) (version 2) | ecosystem: Environmental > Terrestrial > Soil > Grasslands ... | reverse complement strand
GATGTCGGATGAACGCAACAAGGTCCCAACTCTCGTTATTCATCGTGCCACCAGTCCCATCACCAAACGCGGGCATTCCTGTGAAGCGCACGCCGTTCTCGATGATGTAATACAGTTCACCGTCGGTCAGTTGTTGAGTCGCGGCCTCCGTCATGTCGGGCGGTTTCGGATAGAGGCCTCTCCCGATCGTTGTGGCTCCTCGTCCATCATTTCCATGGCATGACGCGCAGTGGTCGGCGAAATGGGCCATTGCCCCAGTCAATACTGCTGGACTCGCCGCGATTGGATTCCGGGCATTCCGCGCCTCTCGCGAAATTGCAAAATGACGCAAACTCCGAGCTACGAAAGCCTCAGCCCTTGTGGGCTCCTCATGAGTGCCGATCCCGCGGGATACCATATACACGCCAGCCAGAGTCGCTCCGCCCAAGAAGCCGAGCAGCAGAACGAACACGTATTTGATGTAGACGCGTTTCATAACGGACGCATCTCCCACAACTCACGGCCGAAAATGACAGGTCTAACGATCCAATTGCGACTCCGGATTATATCCCCGCCCATTGATGCATTGTTTCCCTGCGACAATATGCCGCACTCTGAGACCGCGCATGGTGGGGCACGCTATATCAAATTGCGGGCGGAAATTTCGACAACTTGCGCTGAAGGGAGCGGCGGTGGATACCCAGGAGTTTCGCAGCCTGGGATATGTTACCGGAGCAATCGGAAAGAACGCGTTGGATATGTTCCCATTCCACTCGCGCGAGAGACGGTACGGTCGTTGGGGCGTGTTTATGCGTAGAATCTTGATTCAGATCGTTGTACGCCTCGAGGATCTGCTCGGCGTCGGCAGGCTTACTAAGGTAGTGATCGGCGCCTAATCTCAGCGCCTGCATGGCCGTCGCGATACTTCCGTAACCGGTAAGTATGATAACCGCGATCGTATTGTCCTGCTTCTTGATGTTCTGGATCAGATCAATTCCATTAAGGCCCGGCATCTTCAGATCCAGCAGGACAAGGTCGGGACTCACGCCGGCTGCCAGACGGCAGGTCTCTTCCGCAGTCTCCGCCTGGTAAGTTTCGCAACCGCGATCGCGGAATGCCCGGCAAAGCCGATTCCGCAAGATCGAGTCGTCATCGACGACAAGAATGACAAGATGATCGCTGGCCGTTTCCTTAGGGCTTCGCATGCGTCATATCAGGCAGTTCGAGGATTGCAGTACATCCCTTGCCGGGACGGGATTCAAAAGACAACTGGCCGCCGATCGTCTGCGCGAATAAGTGCGCCAGAAAAGCGCCCAATCCCATGCCTTGTCCGGGCGCTTTGGTTGTGAAGAAAGGTTCGGCGACACGTTCGATGACGTCCGGACTCATTCCTATTCCTTCATCGCGGACCAAAAACCGTACGCGTCCAAAATCGGATCGCCGCGCGCGCAGCACGACGGGCCGGCCGTCGGGACTTGCGTCGAGCGCATTCTTAACGAGAGCCGACAAAGCTTCGACGGCGGCGCGAACAGGGAGGACGCAGTTGGGCGAATCCGCATCAACGTGAATTTCGATTCTGTTCTGCGCATCCGGAAACTCTTCTCTGACCTGGGCCAATAACGCTTCGGCCGCGGTGGCCTTAGGCGTTTCGCCGAAGGGATCCGCGCCCTGCGCGCCCATACGCTCGAGAATCAGGCGGCAGCGTTCGACTTGAGAACGGATGAGTTGAGCATCCTCATGCGACCGTTTATCCCGGAGGCGCGATGTTGCGTCATATTCCATTTCCTTCGCCGTGATCGCAATCGTCGCCAGCGGTGTCGCCATTTCATGCGCTGCCCCTGCCGCAAGCGTGACCAGCGATGCCAGCCGGTCGTTTCGGGCGAGACGCTGCTGCATGAGCCGGATTTCGTGTTCTTTGTTTCGGGATTCGGCGGACAGCTTCCCCACAAAGAAACTGATCAGCAGCGCTGCCGTTGCAAACGCCAGCCACATTCCCAGTAAATGTAGAGAGAACTCGCCTGCCTGTATATGTTCGCGAAATACCGGGATTTCGCGAGAAATCCAGAAAAGCAGTCCGAAGGAGAGCGTCGAAAGAATCCCGAGCGTCCACGTCCACAATTTGCGCAATACAACCGCGGAGAAAGTGATTTGGACCAGATACAAGAGACTGAAGGGATTCGCCGGGCCGCCGCTGAGCGCAAGGATCAATGTCAGAGCCAGAGTATCGAGGCTGAACAATGCGCCGACCAGATGTTCGGCGTTCCCTCCAAGCCCACTCATCCTGGACCCGAGCAGCCAATTGCTTATAACCTGGATTCCAATCGCCGGTCCAATGATACTCACCGGAAGCGGGATCTGAAGGCCCAACGCGAGGACGGCAATTAAAGCGACTTCGCCCGCGACAAGTCCATAACGAAGCCGGACGACCCACCGTAATGCCAGATGTCGAGCGGTTTCGCCCGCGAAGCGGGGATCGGCCTCGAACTCCGGCTTCCAAAAGCCTGTTTCCAATGCCCTCTTGTGCTCCGGGATAATCACGCGACCATTCTACAGCGCATAGCAGACTTACGATGATTTGAAAAATGACATTCTGACCACGTCCGGGCCTTTCCATTGTGCAAAAACTCTTATTAAGGCTGCGAAAGCTCATGACGATTTGAAATTCCAAGAAGCCGATCGTAAGTGGGACCGCAATGCCGAAGACATTGCAGACTTTCTGAGCCGTGCAAATTCCTTTATGTCGAAAACGGCATTGACGGATTTGATGAAGATGCATCTGGCGACGACGAAAGAAGAGGTGAAGGCACGGGTGACCAAGAATTGGGAAGCTGACGTTCGAGCGTTTGACGCCGTGTACGATCACATTCTGCGAATGGCCGACGCGCTGTCCGACGGCATCATCAGGCAATTTCCGGAACGATTCCTGGGTACGGCCAATTAAGGGAGTGTCGACAAATCAAACGACCGTTGATCTCAGTGCGCCTGCGAACACGGAGCACTACAATCCTGCAGCATCTCGTGCGAGCTTGACGGACTCCCCTTCTGCGCGGGCAAAGGTAGCTTCGCGGCTGATTGACCGCGCAGCGTCTCCTCTTTCGAGGAGAGGAATATTATCGCAAACCAAAACTCCCGATTTTCAAACTGAGTCAATACCGGAATTCTCGTTGAATCGACTCGGCCTCTGAGAGCTGCTGCCTCAGGAATGGCAGAAGATCGCGTGCAAAGTCGGCCATCTCCCCCGGCACGGGTGGAGCTGTGCGCCGAAGTTTATTTTGATGCATCGTCGAAATGCCGGCTTCTTGCTCGAACAGCCGTATGGCTCGGCGGAATTCGTAGACAATCGTGTCTATGAAATTGCGATCAAAATCCAGGCCTGAGAGTAAAGAAAGCCTTTCCAGTGCCTCTCGGTGTTCTGCTGTAAGGACGTTGCGATCAACCCCAGTGTAAGCGATGTCGCGAACCAGGTTGTTCTGCCGCAAACCGCCCAGCGTTTGAAGTGCCTGCTTCTGGTAGCCAGCAATGTTTTTCGCAAAATGTTTCACGCGCTCGCCCTCAGCTTTGCTCATCGCAACTTCAGCGAATTGAATGCTGGCGTGAGTGATCTCGATGCTACGTTCCAGAAAACTGCTGGGGTCGCCGTCTTCTTTCAACGGCGCCGATGAGGCCCCACTTGAAGCGGTCAAAATCACGATCGCAAGGAAGACAAATTGTGTACCGAGTGCTTTAAACATTAAGCTGCGTGCTCCTTTCTTAGCCATTGCAGGCTTATGCACCCCGCGTACCGCGCGCGGTTTCGCAAAAAAAGTCGACTTAGTCCACTCGCGCTGTACCTTGGGGATCGTGCGGGTGATCGATGAATGCTTACAAGAGAACGAAGGGTAACCGGGTTGTCAGCCAGTATCTGATCTGAGTCTCTCTTGCAGGACTACATTCTTTAACGAGCTTTGAGCAGGTTCTGGACGACTTTCTCCATTTCGTCGTACCTGCCGACGCCGCCGTGGCTATAACGGACGATTCCGTCCCGGCCGATGACAAACTGCGAGGGCCAGAGATCGCAAAGGTAGTCACGAAACATCTTCTGCTTTTCATCGACGACGACGGGAAACTTGATTCCCAATCTCGTGATCGTTTCCCTTAGCTTCGATACATCTTTTTCGTAGTCGGCGCGTGGCGTGTGGACTCCGATGACGACAAGACCCTCGCCACCGTATTCCTCATAGAGTTCCTTAATGTGCGGCATAGCTTCGATGCACGGTTCGCAATCGAATGCCCAAAAGTCGATGACGACAACTTTTCCTCTGAGGGACTTCAGCGTGACTGGCGAGCTGTTGATCCAGAGACCTGACCTCAGTTCGCGGGCCTTATATGAAAAATCGGGCGATTGAGCGGCGAAAATGAAAGCCGCAAATAATGTGATCAGACTTGGAATCAATGGCTTCTCCGATTTTCAGGCTTGCTCTTCTTGCCTGGGATTAAGACGATCGTCGTATCCGAAGGTACACCGTGAACAACAGCCCCCGCGGGAAGATCAAGCGGCCGGCGAAATAGAAAAGGATGTTGGTAACCCTGCTGATATTCGTACAGCCACAGCAACGGCACAGTTTCACCGTCGGGTAAGCCGGCGACTATCTTTATAGAGACGCCGGATGGGACTGTAACGGGAAACAAACCGTCGAGAGTAACTCCATGATCCAGTGTGAAGTCCCCGCTAACCTCGATTCCGTTTTTCGGGATTCTGTACGCAGGTGGTTTATCCAATTTCGGTTCCTTAGGGAGGGTGTTCGGGTTGTTTCCTTTTGGCGTATCGCTATCGACCCAATCCGTAATCAACTCGAGCTCGACTGGGGTGAGTCCTTGATCATTTCGAAACTCCCCGAAACCCTTGACTGCACCCCACGGAGGCATGTGGCGTGAAAGAACGGCGTCCTTGATATCCACGGCACGGGGCTGCACATCCTGATATCGCATCAAGGAAAAAGCGGTACCCCCTTCACGATGACACGACGCGCAACGCTGATAAATGATGCGCGAAATTTCTCGATTCCAGGTGATCGCGTTTCCAACGTTGTGGGCATTGGACGGTGCACAGATTCCCAGAATGATGGAGATGAGGAATGCCGAGCGCTTCATAAGCCTTTGACAACCCGCTACCGGTACCATTATATAAAGACCGATGCGGCCGATCGCACTGATTGTCTTTTTATTGTCCGTCGGCTTTGTCTGCGGGCGAGTTCAGACCACTCCGGATCCCTCCAAAGATCCGGTCTATTTCTGCCCGATGGACCGCGACGTCCGGTCCAACACTCCCGGCAATTGCTCGCGGTGCGGAATGAAACTGGTTGCCGCAGTACCCGATCCCATCGAATACCATCTCGACTTGGTTATCACCCCTCGAATTCCGAAACCGGGCGAGAAGGTTCGCCTCAAGTTCGACGTGCATGACCCCTGGAAGAATAATCCGGTCAAGAAGTTCAATATCGTGCATGAAAAGTTGTTTCACGCTTTCATTGTGAGCGAGGACCTTCAGGTTTTCGTCCACGACCACCCGGTGTGGGTGAACGACGCATTTCAATATGAGATGACGTTGCCCAAGCCTGGAATGTATCGCATCCTTGGTGATTTCTATCCTGAAGGCGCAACGCCGCAGCTCATCGCCAAGACAATCTTCGTGGCAGGAAACGCGTCGCCTCCTCCGCCATTGACGCGGGACTATTCACCTAAAAGTGGACAGAACATCAAGGTGGAATTCTCGACATTCCCGGCCCAACCCGCCGCCGGCAAGAATACGCAAATGCGTTTTACCATTACGCCGGCAGACGGTCTGGAGAAATATCTTGGCGCCTGGGGCCATATGCTGGCTGCCAGCGACGACTTGATCGATATGATGCATACGCATCCCTTCATCGCCGACGGCTCTCCTCAAATACAGTTCGATCTGACATTTTCTCGCGCCCGCATGTACCGTGTTTGGGTCCAGTTCCAACGGAATGGGGTCGTGAATACCGTTCATTTCGATATCCCCGTCAAAGCGGCGTCCTAAGGCCTGCTGTTCCTGACAAAGAATTCAGGAACTCTTCATCTGCGTCAAGTAATGAGTTCTGCTAGCCTCGCAACGCGGGACCAAACGATCTCGCGCTAAAGATTTACGTCTTTGTGAACGGAGAGCGCATGGTTTTACGAGAGAGATTATTGGGCTGCCTCGCGGTAGTCCTCCTGACGGCAGCTTTTGCCGTTCCCATAGCTTTGAGCGCCAAACCGCCGGCTCAGGGCGCAACTTCGTCGGTGAGCGGGCGCGTGACGGATAACGGCGGCGCTGTGTTGCCGAATGCGGAAGTATCACTTGTTCCTATCGTTCCGGCCATGCCGGGTATGAAAATGACGCCGCCCCCGCCTATCGTTGGCCGCGTGAATAATGACGGTTCGTTTACAGTTGCCCAGGTTCCTGCCGGGCAGTACGTCTTGCAGGTCGATGCCCCAGGTTATGGGCGGTCGTCTCAGGAAGTGACAGTCCCGACCACACAGACTTTTAATATCAAACTCGAGGCACTTGAAATTCCCGGTGCAGAGGGTCCCGAAGCCGCCGCGAAGCCGGCGCCGACAGACGCCCAGGCCATGCAGCAGAAGATCAATGAACTCGAGCAGCGGGTACGCGACCTCGAAGCCAGCACCGTGTATTCGCTGCCCGAAACGCGCACGAGAAGAACGACCGTCTATATCGACAAGAACAGCAACATTTATGACAAGCCCACGCCCGGCGCGAAGCAGACAACTACCTACCAACGAGAGCGCGTTTACCGCCGCCAATCGATCGACGAAAAAATTCAGAGCGCTTTAGAGGAGCAATCCAAAAACAGCGTGCAGGTCGGCGTCAGCGCGGCGATTGCGCCTCAGGCGGTGTTCCAAACGAAGGGCGAGAAGACGGATGCGGATCGTCACGCATACCAGCTATCCTCGGCGGATCTGTTTTTCACCGCGCGCATCGCGCAGCATACGGTCTTCTTCGCCGATGTCGTCGGGCTCAGTGGTCCGCCTCCGGATCTGGAGACGGGTGGTTTGACGCTGCTCAATGGTTTTACGGCACGCCTGGTCCGTCAAAACGAATTAAACCTCCGCGAAGCCTGGCTGCGAACAGAGGTGTTTTCTCAAAGATTGAGTCTCGTGGCGGGCCGCTTGGATTTGACGAACTATTTCGATCACAACGCAGCAGCGAATGATGAAACCCGGCAGTTCTTGAGCGACGCGTTGGTGAACAATCCTGCCCTCAATTTGGCGGTCAACGGATCAGGATTTGCGGCCATTTACGATCCCAAGAACGGTTTCAATTTCAAAGTCGGCATACAGCAGAGCAAGACCGACGCGTTGAATTTGTCTCAGTCGATGTACTCTTTGGGAGAAGTCGGATATTTAGCGAGACCGAAGGGACTCGGCGAAGGAAACTATCGCGTCTGGTACCGGACCGATAATAGTACCGATCGCTACAAAACGGGTTACGGGGTGAGTCTAGATCAAAAACTTGGCGTCCAGCAGGTAACATGGTTTGGACGTTATGGTTCGGCCGAAGCGGATATCCGCCGCGATCGCTTTTACAGCGGCGGCCTGCAGTTCTCTAACGGCGCCGGATTCAATCCTGGCGACGTTTGGGGCGTCGGCTACGCCCATTACGATACGGGGCTGGGCCCGAAAGAACGATTGATGGAGGGCTATTACAACTTTCAGATTTCCGAGAAATTTCGATTATCCTTCCATCTTGCCCATGTGCTGGAGAAGAGGCCTGGCCAGCAGACCGTGGGGTATCTCATTCCCGGGCTGCGTTTGCAGGCCGCCTTCTAGGTTATTAGGAGAAAAACTATGTCTCGTACAAGATCCCTTGTAAAGCTCGCGATCGTCGTTGCTACAGCCTTGGCCGGCACGGCAACGCTAGCTCAGCAGGACGTCAAAATCGCCGATCCCACGTCGGTGGTCATGATCGTCAATCGGGATTCGAACGATCTGGCCTTCATGGACATCAAGACGAACAGGATTATCGGCCGCGTTTTTCTCGGCAATAATGTCAACCCCCACATGGTGATGATGTCTCCGGACGGGCGCTACGTAGTGACAGGCGGAACGCGTGCCAACAAAGCCTACATTATCGACGTGCGTACGTTGAAACTGGTGAAAGTGATCAACGTCGACATCGCCCCCGAGCACCTGGCGTTTTCGCCCGATAGCCGGTGGTATTACCAGGGAAATCCGGAAGGGGATTCGATATCCGTCATCGATATGCAGTCGCTGACGAAGATCAAAACCATTCCCGGATTCGCGGAGCCTCTGAACGTCACGTTCACCGCGGATGGCTCAAAAGCTTATATCGGTAACTACGGGGCCCATTGGATTGGCGTCGTCGATGTCAGGCGTCATGAATTATTGAAGAAGATCCAAATCAGGGAAGTGCCCGGCGTTGCGATATTGGATCCCGATAAATATCTCGGTGAGGTCCACGGAATCAATATCGCCATGTTCGGTCCCGATGGACGGTACTTGTACGCTGCCGACGGCGATCTGGGATTCGTAGGTGTGATCGATTCCCGTGAGGACAGGGTCGTGAAAACGATCAAGGTCGGCAAAGACCCATGGCGTATTTACATGAGTCACGACGGGAAGTACGGGATCACTCCCAACAATGGAGATGAAACGATATCGATTATCGATCTGAAGGCAAACAAGGTCGCGGCAACTTTGGAAGCCGGGCCAAATATGACCGGTGTTAATTTTGCCGCTGGCAAGGCTTTCGTCATTAGTTCGACCAGCGGCTTCGTTTACGTTTACGATATGAACAGTCTGAGACCGGCTGGACGTATTCGGATCGGCCTGAATATCCAGCTTGAGACGGCAACAACCGACACGCAGGATCAGAAACTCTATCTAGCTGATTCGACGGAGAACGCGATCGTCGTCATCGATGCGAAGACGCAGAAGTTTGAAAAGATAACCGAGAATGTCGGCCTGTTCCCCTGGGGCACGCATATCATGGACAGCAAGGACAATTATTGCCATTGAACAGAGCAGGTGTTGGCGGGACAAGAGTAGATGTTCGAGGCATACGAGATAGGTGTTGGAGGGGGTATTCCCCTCCTCGCAGAGGAGGGGTGGCGTGACAGCTTAGTAGAAGCTGGCGCGCCGGGGTGGTCAGTTCGGCATCCCTTTCCCCGGTCTGACCACCCCATCTGCGTCTTCACTTCGCTCGGCGCAGCTTCTATTGAGGCTTCGCCCTATCGGGCTCGCGCTCCGCGCCCTCCTCTGCGAGCAGGGGAATGCGCTAATTTCATGCATATTCTTCTGCTGTTGTTTTTGCTGATTCCGACTTCTCCCGCTTTCGCCCAGGGCGTTCGCCAACATACGCGGCCCGCTGAAGCTTCCGATCCCGCGCGGCTCCGATACCGGTTAGGCGACGCCACGAAAGCCGCCGGGGCGGCAGTCAGCGACACGCAAGCGTCCGATGTCACGTTGACGCTGAACGCCGTATCCGTCCGCCCCATTCAGACCTGGGTGCGTACCGCGGGACGCATCGACAAAGCTCGAAAGGTGCTTACGGCCTCTGTCCCGTTTCCTGAAGCGTCTTTCGTCAAAGTCGGACAACGCGCGCGCGCATTTTCTCCGGAATCCAAGTCGTCGATGTTTCAAGCGTGGGTCACGAAAGTCGGCCCTAAGCAAGCCGGCATCAATGTCGAAGTCACTCTGTCAAGCACGGGACATCCAGACAGTTTGAATTACGTCATCGAGATTGTGACTGTGCGCGGCGAGTTCCTCTCCATACCAAACGAAGCAATCATCGAGGAAGGAAACAAACGTGTCGTGTATGTGCCGCGTCAGGGAAGCCAGTATGTTCCGATCGAGGTCCGTACGGGCATTCAGGGCGAGCTGTACACAGCCGTGGAAAGCGGCTTGATGGAAGGTGATCAGGTCGTCAGCTTCGGCAGTTTTTTCGTCGATTCCGAATACAAATTGAAATTCGCCGCCCAGAGCGCGCCAGGGAATGATCAGCCGCATCATTAGTAACGTCATCCGCTTTCGAGTGGTCGTGCTGATCCTTGTGCTGGCGGGTGTTGGCGCGAGCGTGTACACGATCCAAATCGCGCCGCTCGATGCCATTCCCGACATTTCCGATCCGCAAATTGTGATTTACGCGAAATGGCCCCGTAGCCCCCAATTGCTGGAGGCACAGGTCACCGAGCCTCTGATCAGCGCCTTGACGGGCTCTTCCGATATCCAGTCCATCCGAAGCACCTCCCATATGGGGTATTCCTTCATATACGTCATCCTGAACAACGGGGCGCAGCGCGCCCGTGTCCAGCAGTTGGTGCTCGATCGAATCAACGGCATTCGACCGCAGTTGCCACCCGACGCCATCATCACGCTCGGACCGAACGCCAGCAGCATCGGCTGGATTTATCAATACGCGATCGTCGATCGCGAAAGCTCACACGATATCCGCGAATTGCGTTTGGTGAACGAGAGCCAGATCAAGCCCGCGCTGCAGACGGTTCCCGGAGTTGCGGAAGTGGCCTCGGTTGGAGGTCTCGAAAAACAGTATCAATTGAAGATCTTCCCTCCGCTGCTTGTGAATGCCGGCATTCCGCTCAAGCAGGTCGTCTCCGCCCTCCAGGACGTCTTTCAGGAGGCCGGCGGGCGCATGATCGAGGTTACCAACCGAGACTACCAATTGCGTGGTGCGATCGATAGCAAGGACATTGACAAGCTCGAATATTTGGTTCTCGGCCGTAACAGAGAAGGCAAGCCGGTCTACCTCCGGGACATCGGATACATCCAGATTGGATATGACCAACGCCGGAGTACCGTGGACCTCGATGGCGCCGGCGAGGTCGTCGGCGGCATCGTCATCATGGAACAGGACCAAAATGTCCTGGCGATTACCCAAGCATTGGATCGAAAGTTGAAGGAAGTCACGGCGACCTTACCGGCCGGTGTCGAGATCATTCCAAGCTACGACCGGTCCGCCTGGATCTGGGCAACCCTCAAGGAGTTCTTTGCGACGCTAATTTCCGAGCTGGTCATCGTGAGCCTGGTTACGATCCTCTTTCTCAGGAGGCTTCGCGCCGCTTCTGGACCCATCGTGATTCTTTTGCTGAGCGTTCTGTTCACCGTTTTACCAATGGCGGCCTTCAACCAGACGATCAATTTGTTTTCGCTTGCCGGGCTCTGCATCGCGATCGGCGCAATTGACGATGCAACTATCGTTATTGTGGAGAACTGCACCGCCGAATTATCGAGACATCGGAATTTAAGCCCCTCCGAGAGAAAGGACCTTATCGTTCGCGCGATCACCGCTGTGGCTCAGCCATTGTTGTTTTCACTCCTGATCATTCTCGCGTCATTTGTGCCGGTGTTCTTTCTGGAACAACGAGAGGCCCGTTTGTTCGATCCATTGGCATTCACCAAAACCTTTGCAATGGCGTTCTCGACCTTACTGACTCTTCTCCTGCTGCCGATCCTCGTTGTCTGGATCTTCCGGCGGCACGCCGATGGGATATTCCCCTCCTCGCAGAGGGGGGCGCCAAGCGCGAGCCCGACAGGGCAAAGCCTCAAGAGAAGCGGCGCCGGCAGCCAGCGGGCTGGCGGCGCAGACGGGGTGGTCAGCCCGGCGAACATTTCGGCCGAACTGACCACCCCGGCGCGCCACCCCGCTGGCTGCCGCGCCACCCCTCCTCTGCCAGGAGGGGAATACAAACGTTATCGGTATGCCTTCGTGGCAGCGAGCGCCCTTTTCCTGGCGGTTTCCCTCGTGCTGGCAAGACGTTTTGCAGGCGATTTTACGGAGCAAATGGAGCATCTCGCCCTGGTCATCACTGCGGCGATGCTGATCTGGATCTTCCAGCGGCAGCGGCCGGCCACTGAGGATTTCGGCGAGAGCCGTGCTGTGGCACGGTATCGATCCGCCCTCAGGTTGATGATCAAGCACCGGTACGTCTTTACTGGCGCAGGGCTTCTTACCGTCATTGCCGCCGCATTCTTGTTGACTGGTATCGGAAAAGATTTTCTGCCGGAAACCGACGAAGGCTCGATCCTGTATATGCCGTCTACATTGCCCGGCCTGCCGAATCGGGAAGCGGGATGGGTGCTGCAGCAGATGGATAAAAAACTGAAGCAGTTTCCGGAGGTCGAACGGGTCTTCGGAAAGATCGGCCGCGCCGACACGTCCACGGATCCGGCGCCTTTGACGATGATTGAAACGACCGTCCTTCTTCGATCCAAATCCAGATGGCGGAACGGCATGACGAAAGACAAACTCATCGCCGAGATGGACAATGCGCTGCAGACCATCGGGTACGTGAATACGTGGGTTCAACCGATACGCGCGCGAGTCATGATGCAGAGCACGGGTATCCAGACACCAGTCGGCATCAAGGTCAAGGGGCCGGAAATTTCTCAGGTCGAAGAAATCTCGCAGCAGATCGAAACCATGCTTCGGGATTACCCTGGGACGAAATCCGTTATCGCCGAGCGGATATCGGAGGGCTATTACGTCGATGTGCAGAACGACCTCGAGCGGATGGCGCAGCACGGCGTAACCGTTGACGAGGCGATGATGACGGTCCGTTATGCGATTGGCGGTGATAATGTTGTCGGCGTGAAAGAGGCTAACAACGTTGTTACGCCGTTGAACGTTCAGTATTCGCCCGAATATACCGACACTTTGGAGAAAGTAAAGGGTACCCCCGTTATCACCGCAGACGGCCGCGCGGTTCCCTTGAGTGACATTGCAACGGTGGGCGTGCGAAAGATGCCTGAGATGCTCCGCAACGACGACGGCCGTCTTTCCGGCTACGTCTACGTCGATCTGCAGAACATCACACCTTCGGATTACGTCGAAAAAGCGCGAGAGTTCCTTGCCAAAAACTTAACATTGCCCCCGGGCTACTCCGTCGAATGGACAGGGGTATACAAATACGCCGACGAGGCTCGAGCTCGGATGCGGGTGATCATTCCAATAACGCTGATGATTATTTTCGGAATTCTGGTGCTCGCGTTCCGGTCCGTTGCGGAAAGCGTTCTGACAATGATGTCGGTACCGTTTGCGATGGTTGGCGGTGTATTCCTGCAGTGGGCTTTGGGCTATCCAATGACTACCGCCGTGATCATCGGCTACATTTCTCTATTCGCGGTTGCTGTTCAAACCGGCGTGCTGATGGTCGCGTTTATTCGCGAAGCTCTTGCAAGGAGAACCGAAGATCAGTCCTTTATCGACGCCGTCATCGAGGGGTCCGTTAATCGTTTACGGCCAAAATTAATGACCGTCGCTACGATCGTGCTTTCCTTGTCGCTCATTCCTTTTTCTACAGGACCCGGCATGGAAATCATGAAACCCATCGCCGCGCCAAGTATTGGCGGAATGGTCAGTTCGACTATTCACGTGCTGTTTATGACTCCTTGCTTGTTTGTCATCATCGAAGATCTTCGTGAATGGCGACACCGCCGCTCACTGAAGAAGACGGCATAGATGGAGACTTGGTGCGCCCCGTATTGATCCTGTTTGCAGCCCTTTTCGCATTTCTCATGCTGCCGTCATGCAATAAGCAGCCCGGGACGCTGGTTCAGGTCCAGCAGGTACGATCCGGAGATCACGTCCTTACTTTATTGAACGACACCGGCGCCGTAAAACAGCATTCCAATAAATTCGCGCTGGAAATTCGCAATGCGGCCTCGAACGCGCCGGTGAATGTAACCAACGTGCAGATTCAGGCAACGATGCGCATGCCGGGAATGGCGCCGATGTTCGGAAATGTGTCCTCGCCTCGGCAGACGGGGCCAGGCAGATATGATTTCGATGCTGATTTTTCCATGGCCGGACAGTGGTCGTTCCTGGTGACGTTTGATGCGAATGGGCGCGCTCAACTGAATATCAACGCGCAGTGAGGCGCCACCACGAGCGGAGGATCGATATCGGACTTTCTGGGGAAAGCTGGTAGGAACGTGAGAAAGACGCACCGAAGAAGGCTCCGTAGCGCATGCCATTTTCTGATTGAACGCCGTAAAGAAATCATCGACCTCGGGTCGCCCCACCCCCTTCGCATGGAATTGATACGGATTTTGACGTACATCGCAAAACGGCAGCCGACGAAGCCCTCAACGGCGAACCGCCGAAGCGACATTCAACAGTTGTGAGCTGACCATCAAGCCTATTCGTTCGGCCTTCATGAGATTGATTTCAAACCGCACACGGTCTTGTCTGAGGACAAACTGGATAATGCCGCCGCGTGCCACGAAATCGGGTATTTCGCTCACCGTCAGGACGGGCGTGTCATCAAGGGTTGCGAGCGTCCTTCCTAGTTGAGCGTTTTCGGATTCGTCGATGAACAAGACACGGCATCCGTCTATATCGGCCGGCCTGGTCAACCGGCGCGTTACTACGTTTTTTCCCTCGATCCGCTGACCGGAGACGATCCTGTCCAATGCCGGACCGAATGGATCACGGCCGAGAACGCAGATCGGTATCGTGCTCTCCGCTGTCGCGAACGATGCAGGCCACTGAACGAATTTAAGGAAATTTAAAAGATATGCTGCCTTCACCTCGTATTCCGGCGGTCGTTGCGGCTGCGCGTAACTTCCCACGCATAAGGAGAAGCAAACAACGACGAGAATCAGTGCGGCGCGCTTTGGCATTTCACTGCATCCAGGCAACTTGGATGTAGGCTGTCCGCCGGACTCCCAGCGGCGTTTGCATTGGATCGCCGGTTCCCCACTCTCTGTGCTGGGGCTGCAGCAGGTTCCGTCCAACGCCGGAAACCCGCACGTTCGAGTTGGCGGCCCAGCTCAGGCGAACATCGGCAGTTCCGTACGCTTTCACGCTCTGCGCGGGTAGGGCGCTGGCCTAGCGGAAAATCTGATCGAATTCGAATTTTTGCGACAGATTCAGGGACGAGTGGATTTCAAATACATGCCGGGGCGTGGAGCCTTCGTATGTTCGTACCGATCCGGTGGAGCTGATGTCGGCGCTTGGAGCATTCGCCCGAACATCGATGGCTACGAACGAATACGATCCCGACAGACGCCACCATGGAGCGGCCTGCCATGCCGGTGCGATCTCGAACCCGTTTGAGGAACCAGAAATCGCATTGGCGTAAGGGATGGTCAGTAAAAGATGGGCCTGCAAAATGTATGAGCGTTGTTCTCCTTCTGTTGCAATTGATGTGGATTCAACTCGACGCTCAACGCACGCCGGGAAAAATTAATCCCGAGATCACGCAGGGCAATATCGCGGACAACATCTGTAGCAACAAGTGATCCAGACTATCGCGGCTTCTGGCTGTCGGGCATGGTCGGAATGGCGATCATGGCCACTCTAGGCGTGGCTGCTTACATAGCGCGTAAGACTGGCTGGGCGGCTCGCCCGCAACCCTCGTTCCTCGGGGAAGAGGCAAAGCTGTAAGCATTGCGGCGTGCTGGCGTGATGATTCGAGGCAGATTTTACCAGGCAGAGGCGCCGGAGTCTAATCGGTGCTAGCCAATTCTCGTTTGATGCTTAGCGATCGTTGAAGATCTAAGGTTTCCTCTGTTTGGGCGCGCTGGATCAGCCTTTGCATATAGGCCAACCCCTTTGTTGCACAATAGATCACTTCCGCTGTAAAAACAGTGGTGCCACCAATTACATAGGCAATCCCTAGAGCTTCGTAGAAACTCATTCATCTTCTCCTTTGCGTGCCGAGTCGCGTGTGTCGCTGAAGACGTCGCATCGAGACTCCCTCATTGATGGACAGTCTGAATCTCCAGTGCCACTCGAAAGCGGCAGACTATCGGACGTTTGTTCACACGTCAAATAAAAATAAAAAGGTGGCGGTTGGGTTCACCCAGGGAGAAGAGAGCTTTATTTTTTTATGTAATTAAGATCGAATCGGCACCTCGTGAAAAGCAGCCTCCCAAGTGCTCCCGCTTCGTCTAAAGACAGGTTTCAAATGGAAATTCCTATCCTTTTTCATTGGTCGGAGTCGTAGTGCCGATAGATCCCGGAGAAGGGTACTCGCCGGCATCCGAGACTTTCCGACGGCGAGCGTGTTCAGCCTCTATCTCGAGGAGCCTGTTTTTCACGAGGCCCGGAGGGAGCGCCGGTCGCGAAGATAGAGCTGATCGTCTGCCAAGATCGACAGCAGTTCGTCCTGCTCCCGATCGAGTTGTGGAATTTCCGAACCACGTCCTCCGGGCCTAAATGGCAATCCTTTCGATCGCAGGACTTCTTCCTTGGCATATCGTCATCCGAGGTATATCGAGGGCCGCAAGCGATTACGTGGCCAGCACGCCCGACCAGGAAGGTGTTCTATGGTGGAAATTCTTGCCAGCATTGTGGTACTGCTGACGATTATCACAGTCTTGCTAATCGTACTTTCCTGGTAACGCGGCAATCTAAATCGCTGTTCGCTCCACTTCTAGCGGATTCTCCAATCTCGAGATCCGCAAGAAACTGGCAGATTCTTCATATCTGAAAGAAATCCTCGATGCTCGCCGTCAAAACGCGAAGGTCACGCGTATTTTCAATCGCTGTCACGCGCGCGGCTTGATCGCCAAGATTCCTATAGTTTCTGTTGATTCAATTGCATCGAATATTGGTCTCGATATTTTGACAAAAGGAGGCAATGCCGTCGATGCCGCTGTGGCCACCGCGTTCGCGCTCGCTGTGACTTGGCCGGCTGCGGGCAATCTGGGTGGTGGTGGCTACATGCTGATTTATCTGAAGAACGGGGAAGTTACGGCTATCGACTACCGTGAAAAGGCCCCGGAAAAGGCTACGCCGCGAATGTTTTTGAATGACAAGGGAGAAGTGGATGCGACTAAATCCGGCGTCGGGTATCTCGTCATCGGAGTGCCTGGCACTGTTAAAGGCCTGTGGGAGGCTTCCCGCCGCCACGGCGAGTTGGACTGGAAGATGGTGGTTGAGCCGGCGATGAAGTTGGCTCGAGATGGTTTTGTAGTGGATGACGTCCTAGCCCGTTCGCTCCAAACCCAGGCGTCAGTGCCGTTCGCAAGCCGGCAATGATGACGCGGGGCCCAAAAATTCAGATCTCGAACGATGGCGGGACTGATCCGGTTTGGAAGAGAACCGGTGGCGAGCTTCTCTATCGCAATGAGGACAGCATGATGGCCGTGAACGTCTTGACCGCTCCGGCTTTCACAGCCGGGTGTCCCCAGGAGTTGTGGAAAGGCCACTATTCCCACGGCATGAGCAGTTCGTGTGGCCCTCCTGAGCAACCTCATCCAACTACGACGTGACAGCGGACGGCAAGCGTTTCCTGATGACTAAGGACGACGACCAGGATAGAGCCATCTCCAGGCAGATCGTCGTAGTGCTGGGTTGGGCCGACGAGTTGAGCCGATTGTCGGCCAAAACTTAAGTCTGCTCGACAACTTGTTGTAGTCCGTCCAAGCCTAAGTACTGCTTTCGTAATCACGGTGACGTATGGGTAAAGGGCATTCCCCTCTCTGCGAGGAGGGGAATATTACGCAGCTGATAGGATTAGGCTACGATGCCGCGCCGGGACACTATTGAACTCGGTCTGCGCCAGAATGCAGGCCAGGTTTTTCTTCTGGTCATCGTCAACGCGTTTGTCGGCGCGATGGTCGGTCTGGAACGCGCAATCCTGCCGGCAATAGCTGAACACGAGTTCCACCTCGCGGCGCGAGCCGCTGTGCTTTTCTTTATTGTCGTTTTTGGAATCGTTAAGGCGCTTACCAACTACGCGGCAGGCCGGTTTTCGGACCGGCTAGGACGGAAGACCATACTTGTCGCCGGGTGGTTAATTGCGTTTCCGGTTCCCTTTCTGCTCATGTGGGCGCCAAGTTGGAATTGGGTCCTGCTGACGAACGTGCTCTTGGGCATCAGCCAGGGTTTGACATGGTCGACTACGGTGATCATGAAGATCGATCTTGTCGGCCCCGGCCGAAGAGGCCTTGCGATGGGTCTCAACGAGTTCGCAGGTTATGGCGCAGTTTCTTTGGCGGCGTTGCTCACAGGGTACCTCGCGGCGGCTTATCGGCTTCGCCCTGAACCGTTCTATCCAGGCGTAGCGTTCGCGGCTGCTGGTTTGATCCTGTCAGCATTCTTCGTGCGCGAAACGCGAGCGCACGTCCGCACGGAAATCGAGCAGGGCGTCTCTGCCCCATCGAAATTGGCATCACTATCTCAAACGGAAATTTTCAAGCGAACATCGTTGACCGACCGCGACCTCTCATCCGTAACCCAGGCGGGACTCGTCAACAATTTGAATGATGGGATGGCCTGGGGCTTGTTCCCGCTGTTGTATGCCGCCGCCGGACTTTCTCTGTCTCAAATCGGATGGCTGGCCGCCATTTACCCGGCTGTCTGGAGTGCAGGACAGCTATTGACGGGCGCGATCTCGGATAGGACTGGCCGCAAGTGGCTCATCGCGTCGGGAATGTGGGTGCAGGCTGCGGGAATCGTCACCGTAGCGATTTCCAAATTCTTTGGGGGGTTTGCTTCAGGCGCTGTTCTTTTGGGCGTCGGTACGGCCATGGTGTATCCCACGCTGCTGGCGGCGATAGGAGATGTGGCACATCCCGCGTGGCGGGCGGGCGCTGTCGGTGTGTACCGCCTATGGCGCGATCTGGGCTACGCAATCGGAGCGCTGTTGGCGGGAATCACCGCAGACGCCATCGGTATTGACCCGGCCGTGGGATTGATTGCCGCGCTGACGTTTGCCTCGGGTGTCCTCGTTGCCGTCCGATTGCGCGAAACCAGGCGTTCAGTCAACTGACTTTCCTTTTCAGCCTTGATTGGCACGGACGAGCATAAAGACTCCCAGCGCAAGGATCAGTATTGAAACGATACCCTTGAATGTATTCTCGGCAATCCGATGGAGTAGGAGTGCCCCCACCACTGTTCCGACGACAACCGCTCCAGTGGCGATAAGTACAATCGGCCACAACGCGAGAATCCGTTCGTGTTCGATAAAGAAATAGACCGGCATTCGCGCACCATCGACGACGAGAGCGATGGCAGTAGCGGTGGCGACAAACGATTCTTTGGACAAGTGAAATCCCAGCATTGCTGCGGAACGAATACCGCCTTGGTTACCGACGAGACCTCCGAACATGGCGGAAACGAATCCGCCCACCCATTTCCAAACCCCCTTCAGTTCCAGCCTCGCGGCAAAACCCGTTATTCCAGACGTTCCGGCAAAAACCAGCAGGGTACCGAGCACGTAGCCGAGTACGGGACCGCTGGCGGAAGCGTTCAAGATAGCTCCAGTCAAGCCGCCGATCGCGCTGGCTATACCGAAACTTAAAGCGAGAGATCGATTGATTCGTCTTCGCAATCGGACGAACCGGACGAGAGTCCCAATGAAATGCGGAATGGATACGATCGCGACGGCAAGCTTCGTATCCGTATACGTTGAAACGACCGGTGTAAGAATACTCCCGATTCCAAACCCGCTGATCGCAGCGATGACACCTCCTGCCACGGATGCGAGGAAAAGTGTTATGTGGAAGATTTGCACCGCCGCACGCGCCGTCAGTGATTCTTTTTCATTTATTTCTTGCCGGGTTTCGTAAGTTGGCCTTTAGCCTTGTTCGGATCAGTAGGGAATTGCGTCTGTTGGGCGAAGGCGAGAGCGAAAGCGCCCAGAAGCATCAACGCGCCGGTCAAAAATGCGGATGTCATTTGCGGCCTCCCGCTCCATCTTAACCTGAACGGCCGCCGGAGCGGTGTTCCTTTGCGAATAGTGTAGCGGCGCTCTATGAGCGCCGACAGTCCAGCAGGATTAGAGATCGTCGGCGGTCATAGAAGGTGTGAATGAATTGAAGAAATGTTGAATGTGGAGTATTCCCCTCCTCGCAGAGGAGGGGTGGCTGCGGCATCAACTAAAAGTTGCGAAGCCACCGTAAGCGCCGCAGACGGGCGCGAAGCGCGAGCGCGATAGCGCGAAGCCGTAATAGTGGTCATCTCGGCGAAATCTTCAGGCCTGAACAGTTTCGCCGAACTGACCATTAATTGAGGCTTCGCCCTATCGGGCTCGCGCTTCGCGCCCGGCGCGCCAGCTTCTATTAAGCTGGCGCGTCCACCCCTCTTCTGCGAGGAGGGGAATAGTCTGCGCGAGTTCAATTCGTGCACACGTTCATAGACCGCCGCTACAGTTCAACTTGACCCGCTACGCGAATTTCGTCCGCAGCTAGCCTCAGACGTGAAGTATAATCACGGCGGCTGAAACCAGCTTCTGGCGTGGGTTTCAGCCCGCGCGTCGTTTCGAAAGGTAAGGAAGTATTTTCATGCAAAACCGATCCAGGAGCCGCTTCGTGACAAGCGTGCTCCTTGTATTTTTTCTTTTGACGTCTTCGTTAAGTGCTCAGTCGTTGCCCCCTGCGCCCTCTGAGACCTCCACGCCCGAGCCGCAGGTGACAGAGCAGACTCCTTTGAAGAGTCCTCCGATTCTTTCAAGGGATCAGTTCTTTTCTAAAGGGTTCGTCCAGCAGTTACTAAAGGATCAACGGTCGATCTGGACGAGCCCTGCACGCATCAAAACGGCCGACGCAAAATGGTTCGTGCCGCTCGCGGGAGCCACAGCGTTTTTGTTCACTCAGGACAACCAGATCAGCCATCGATTCGACCACGATCCATCCTTGCAGAAGACGAGTCTCAAAATATCGCAGGTGGGCACGTATGCGCCATTCGGCGTACCCGGCGCATTCCTTGCTTTGGGGAAGCTCACAGGCAACGAACGGTTCGAGGACACCGGAAAATTCGGGTTTCAAGCCGCACTGTATTCGACGCTTGCATCGCAAGGATTGAAGCTGGTCACCGATCGAACCCGGCCATATAGGGGCGGAGATGGACACTTTTGGAATGGCGGAAACTCGTTTCCATCGGGGCATTCGATGGAGGCCTGGGCGCTCGCCAAAGTCGTTTCCGACGAATATTCCGACAAGCCTCTCGTCAAAATCGGCATGTACAGCTTCGCGACCGCCGTTAGCCTGTCGCGCATGACATCGCAGCGCCACTACGCATCAGATGTGCTGGTCGGCAGTGCGATCGGCTACCTGATTGGGAAATTTGTAATGCGCCATCACTCTGAAGCTCCATAACCACCCCACAACTATTCCCCTCCTCGCAGACGAGGGGTGGCGCGGCAGCTTAGTAGAAGCTAAACGGTGTCTACGACTTCGGCCGGGGTCCCCTGTTCGGCAGCAGCTTCTTCCCTTACGTTACGCTGGGAATTGGCGGACTTTCGACACTCGTTGACAACGGCAGTACGGCGCTGATCGATGGCCAGGTCTACACAATGAGTGCAACGGGAACGCCCGTTCTCGATACGGGACGCAAAGTCGTCGTGGCCGACAACAGTGCATTTTTCAGCGTCAACTATGGTGCTGGAATCAAAACCTGCACGCCTGTGGGGGCCCATGGGTGTGCGTGTGGACGTCCGGGGCCGCACTTTCCCGAACTTCCCTCACAACGCTCTGACGTGGCCTGAAGCGACGGCCGGTCTTATTTTCACGTTCGGAGAATGACCGGAGCTATTGAAGTCAGTTCCTCCTAAGCTCGCCAACATTCCCCTCCTCTGCGAGGAGGGGAATCGTCCGAAGCTCTTTGAGAACCCGGTGACTCTAAGACTTCTGAAATCGTCCATAGCGCAACGCGAGTGTCGGCAGAACCAACAGATTAAGGGCAGTGGAAGTAACGAGGCCCGCAAGAATCACGATGGCCATCGGACCTTCAATCTCGCGGCCAGGATCGCCGCTGCCGATCGCAATGGGCAGCAATCCCAGTGCAGCAACCAGCGCGGTCATCAGAACCGGCAGCAGCCGTTCGGCAGCTCCTCGCAGTGCCGTTTCAAGCCCCCAGGATTCGCCTTCCGCGGTAACCAAGTGTTCGAAGTGCGAAATCATCATGATCGAATTGCGTGTGCTGATGCCGAACAGCGTCACAAGTCCAACCAGCGAACCCAAGGTGAGCCATCCGCCGCTAAAGAAAATAGCCAGAACGCCGCCCGCCAAAGCAAAGGGCAGGTTTGCAAGAACAAGCATCAGATTACGTACGTTGTGAAACGCCATCGCGAGCAAGAGGAGTATGGCGACTCCGGCAATGATGGAGGAGACCAATATTTCCTGTTGGGATTGGGCTTGTGCTTCCGCAGTCCCTGTAAAGACCGGGTAGACGCCGGCGGGAAACCGAACATCTTTGGCAATCCGTTGTTTGGCCTCCGCAACGAATGAACTTACATCGCGGCCGGTGACGTTGGCCGAAACGGATTGCCGCCGGCGGGTGGCTTCGTGAAGGATGACGTAGCGGCCGGTTGTCGGATAAATCTCGGCCACTTGCCGCAAAGGTATTCGCGTTCCCTCCAAGTTTTGAAGCATGAGACCGCCGGCAGCCTCCGGGTTTCGTCTGGCGGTGTCATCGAGTATGACGGTCACATCGAATACCCGGTTGCCTTCGAATGTTTGCGCCACATTGGTTCCCTGGTACGCGGTCTGGACGGCGTCCATCACGGATACGGGCTGAAATCCAAACTGAAGCAGACGTTCGGGCCGGAGCTGCACAACCATTTCGGGCAATCCCGGCTGCGATTCCACTTGTACATCCACCGCACCAGGAACCGACGACACGACGCGAGCCACGTCTTGAGCGGCGCGATCAATCTGATCCAGATCCTCGCCGAATATCTTGATAGCCACTTGCCCCCGGATACCCGTGAGGATTTCCTCGATGCGTTCGGTGAGGAATGGCTTGATGGCGAAATAGACTCCGGGAAACTTCACGAGGGCAGCGCGAATTTCGGATTGAACGGATTCCGCTTCTTCACCGCTGAGCGGAACGAGGTCCACGTTGATTTCGCTGTAGTGTGTTCCCCATGTGTCATCCGCTTGCTCGGCGCGTCCGGCGCGTTGGGCGATCGATCGGATATGGGGATTTTTATCAAGCTCCTTCGTAACCTCTCGTCCAACGGCCAGCGATTGTTCTAACGACGTGCCCGGCACTGCCGACATGTGAACGATGAAGTGTCCTTCGCGTAATTCCGGCAGGAACGCCCCTCCAAAGAACGGGAGCATCGCCAGCGCGATCAAACACAGCGCTGCGACCGTTGTGAGGACAGCTCTTGGGTGTTTGGATATGCGTTCAAGAGCCTGCCGGTATCTGCGTTTGAAGCGCGCAACATACGAAGGCGTGTGATCCACCCGAGCGCGTTTCGGTAAGAGTACCAGACACAGTGCAGGCGTGATCGTCAAGGCTACGAGCAACGATGCGAGGATCGCCAGGATGTAGGCAATCCCCAGCGGAGCAAACAAGCGGCCCTGGATTCCGGACATCGTGATCACCGGAAGGAAAACCAGAGCGACAACGAATGTGGCGTACACCACGGCGCTGCGTACCTCTAATGAGGCGTCGAAAACGACCTGGAATACCGGCCGGGGATCTGGACGCAGGTGATTGTCCCGAAGCCGGCGCAGAATGTTTTCCACGTCGATAATCGCGTCATCCACGACTTCGCCGATGGCGATTGCCAGTCCACCGAGGGTCAGGGTATTGAGGCTGACTCCGAAACGGTTCAGGACAATGATCGCGCCCAACAGGGACAACGGAATTGCCATCATCGAAATCAATGCAGTCCTTACGTCCGCGAGGAAGAAGAAGAGAACAATCGTGACCAGAACGGCGCCAATCAATAGGGAAGATCGGATATTGCCGATGGCGGTTTCGACAAAGTTGGCCGGCCGGAAAAGTTTTGGGTGAATCGTGATTTCAAGGGACCGCGCGGCAGGCTCCATCTCTTCCAGTGCAGCTTCGACTGCTCGTGTCACTTCAAGCGTATTCGCGCCGTATTGGCTCGAAACGACGAGGACCGCGCCGGGAGTCCCCTGGATTGCGGCGGCTCCAATCATCGGTTCAGGACGCTCCGCAATGGTCGCAACATCTTTCAAACGCACGCTGCGTCCATCTTTGTGGCGCAGCACAACATCGCCGAGTTGTTGCGGCGAAAGCTGCTGGCCTTCGGTCCGAAAGACGACGCGCTGATTCGGCGTATCCACAAAGCCGGCGCCTCGAACACCTGTCGCTCTTCGGGCGGAGTCGAGCACGTCATCAATGGATATTCCAAACTGCAGCAGCCGGTCCGGGCGGACCTGGATCTGAAGCTGGCGAACCTCTCCACCGAAGACGACGATCTTGGCGACACCCGGTACGGCGAGCAAACGCGGGCGAAGCGTCCAATCTGCAAAAGTCCGGATTTCCATCAGAGAACGCTTCTCGGATGTGAGACCGACTTGAAGCACATCGCTCGTCGCCGACGTGAGCGGTGCCATCGTTGGCGGCCCGGCACGCTGCGGAATGCGCGAAGCGACTTCCACGAGCCGCTCGCTGACCATCTGGCGGGCTTGAAATACGTCCGTGCCTTCCGCAAAGACGGCGGTGATGATCGAAAGTCCTTGGATCGACTGCGAGCGGATCGATTCCAGATGCGCAACGCCGTTCACCACGGTCTCAATCGGCCGGGTCACCAATTGTTCCACCTGTTCCGGAGATAACCCGGCGGCCTCGGTTTGAATCACGACCTGAGGCGGAGCGAATTCCGGGAAGACATCGAGCTGCGATCGCGATGCGATGTAAACCCCGTAGCCGAGCACAACGAGCCCAAGAGTGATGACGACTTCCCGAAACCGAAGTGAGAAGTCAACCAGCCATTTCAGCATTATTTGTTCTCAGCCTCTTCGCCGACCTGAATTTCGGATTTCTGCTCTTCCGAAAGCAGCAACTGTGCTCCTTTTGTGACGATGCGTTCACCGGGTTTCAGACTCTCCCGCGTCAAGACTCCCTTTTCGCTGGTACGATCGACGGGAACTTCGCGCCGGCTGAATTTGTCATCTGCCAGTTGACGGAACACCCACGTCTTGCCGTTAAACCGCACAATGGAGGAATACGGAACAATCACCGCTTCTCCGGACGCGCCAGGTGCTCGCAGATACGCCAATACGGGCGCTCCAGGGCGCAACGGGCGCGGAGCGCCGGAAATGCGGAATAGGAACCCCTCGCCAGGTGTGGCTGGATCCACTGTTGGCGCAACACTGATGCGCTGAGCTGTGAATGGATGATCTTCTTGTCCGAGGGCCACAATACGAGCCATCGTCAGACTTCGGTCCACGAGCTCACCGGCGGGTACATCGACACGGGCGAGCAGTCTGTCGAAACGCGTCACGCGAAGGATCGCCTGGCCGCTCTCGATGGCTTCGTTTGGCCTCGCGAGAACCTCTACAACTTCGCCTCCGCGCGCCACGACTAAAGGTATCGGAGTCGTGCCCGCCGCCTGCCGCCCGCTTGCGGCTTCAAGCTCCGTAACGTTTCGGCGAGCCGCGGAGAGTTTTGCTTCCTCGGTCTTCAGTATGGACTCCGCCTCTTGTAGCGCCCGATCGGAAATATTCTTATTGTCGGCGTTCAGAATCCGGGCGCGCTCGAATGCGGCGCGGGCCGTGTTTACTCTGGCTTCAGCGGCTTCGACGTCGGCGCGGGCATCCGACAATCGAGTGGTCAGATCGACGCGCTCGATCGGGGCAAGCCGAGGCTCTATTGTCCCGATCGAAAGCCCGTCGGCGACGGACTCTCCAATGGTTGGCCAGTTGCGCCCGGCCGCGCGAAGAACACCCGAAACGGGAGCACGCACGACGAAAGAGGAATCGGGGTCTTCCTGCACTCGTCCATAGGCCGCAACTTCAGGATGGACGATTTCGGCAGCGACTTCAGTCGTCTCGAGTCCCATCCTTTGCTGCGTTTCACGATCGATCGTCACCACAATGTCGCCTTCGGACGTGCGCGAAATCCGTGGAGCAATCTTGATCGGCGCCTCCCGCTCGCGCTCCCGCGCAATTTCGTCGCGGCCTTCGATAAATACAAAGCTCAGCCCGACAATGATGGCTGCAGCGATAACAATGCCGGCAATCCATTTCACTGTTCGTCTCATCGTGACGGACCTTCTTTCTTCTGGCGAGGATTTGTTGCCGGCACTTGCGGCATTCTTGTGTCGGGAGGAAGCGGATGCTGCACGGCGTCTTCGAGCGTCCCCAGTGCCGCGCGCGTGCGGCGTAACGCACTGAGCCGGTCACGATCGGCGGCTGCAGCTTCCAGCCGCACGCTAAGCACAGCCAATCTGTCCGCTTCGCCGGCATTGAGTTGGCGCTCGGTTGTCTGCTGCCTCTGCCGGACAAGTTCGATCGTCGCTTGGGCCTGGTTCAGTTCTCTAAGAGATGATCGATAATCAGCCAGCCCTGTTTCAATTTCGGTGATCGCCGCGGCCTGTGCGCCCAAGAACCTCGCGCCGGCCGCTTCCCGCCGGGCATTCGCTTCTGCGATCGGGCCTCGGTTCCGGTCGAATAAGGGAAGAATCAGGCTTGGACCAAGGAGGTAGGTGTTGATAGAACCTTCGCCAAAGGAATATCCGGGGGCGAGCGCGATATCGGGGCGTTGCCGCGCGACCTGCAGTCGCAAATCGGTGTCGGCCGCGGCGTATTCCGAGAGTAAGCGCTGGATGTCCAGACGGTTTGTGAGCCCGGTCTTTTGGACAGATTGAATGTTTAGCGCTTCCTCGGCAGGCGCGTGTTCGACATCAGCCAGAACGAACTCTACATTGTTCAGTGCCGCCGCCTGCAATCCTACGATCCCGGCAATGGCCGCCCGGGTTTCGGCAATTTTGCCCTGAAGCTGTTCGATTTCGAGCTGAACGCGGGAGAAGTCCGTCCTTGCGGCTGTTACGAAAGGAGTGGAGATTTCTCCGACTTCGAGCCGGCGTTCGTAAATTGCTACGATTTCCTGCCGGATTTGGGCTTCGGCCCTGCGCTGTTCGAGTTCGCGAGTGGATATCACATGATCGTCCAATGCGGTGCGAAGTCTGGAGCGGATGCGCCACGCGGACTCTGCCAAGGAAAATCGCTCCGCTTCGGCAAGTTGTTGCGCGCGCTGAGTGCGATATTGCCTTCTGCCGGCGGTCTCGAATGGAATTTCGGGATTCAGTTGAAAGGCGTACGGCGACGCTTCGGCGTCTGTATACCCTCCTCCGCCGGCAACACTCGGATTCCGCCGGACGCGGGCCGTGGTGAGGGCCGCCTCCGCAGAGGCAAGGCGCGATCGTGCTTCGTCCAGATCGGGACTGAAGTAAAGCGCCAGGAGTGTGAGCGCATCCAGATCCATCGTCTGTGGCGGCCATGCCTGCGATCGGACGGTGGAATTTGCTTTGAAGAACTCTTGCACATCTGGATCGGTTAAGGTGCGTGCCCGATAAGACTGCTCCAAAATAGGCGGATCAATCGGACGTGGAACGTACCGAACGCAGCTGGAAACGAAAGTAATAATGATGAAGATTTGAAAGTTATATCTGAACATGCCCTGACCTATTCATTGCGAGAAAACAGACAAACACTCACGCAGAACGCGCAAACGAAGCGGACAGGATGCTAAATACGCAGGGTGCCGAGCAACAGCAAGGATGCAGGCGGAGACGGCGTTGGTTCAGTTGATCGATTGGCCCAGTGCAGCAGAGAAGTCGTGGAAATAATGGCGATACGAAACAACCGAAACAGCAACGAGATTACATTTCTGCAAAGCAAGAAGAGACCGGTCGCCATAAAAACACACAGCAGCGCCAGGACGAAATCGCTCCCCTGCTCCATGTCATCACTCCGATCGAACAGTTCGAAAAGCGGGGCCAGAAGAACAACCGCCAATACGAGGAGAACGATCGGGTTTTGAATTATGCGTTGCATCCGTATGGACCGTTAGCATAAACGAACTGCTCAATGTCCGCAATGATTCTGGCACTCATCCTCAGCGCTCCTCTAGGTCGCGCTCAGCAGGCTGTGGGAACTTTGATTGTGGAGGTTCGGAGTGGCTCGAGTCCTGCCGAGCAGGTTGAGATACAGGCTGTGGGCATCCAAACCGTTACGAACAACAGGGGTGAAGCATCGCTCGAGCTCCCCGCCGGGCCTGTCGAAGTGCGTCTTCAGCGATTCGGATTTGTATCGAAGGCTGTTCTTGCGACCGTTGCGGCCGGAACAACAACCCGCATCAGAGTTGAGCTCGAATCCGAATCCGTCCTCGCACAAGAGATCACGGTCACGACGACACGAACGGGGAAGCGTATGGAAGATGAGCCATTGCGCGTTGAAGCTCTCGATCATGAGGAAGTCGAGGAAAAGACGTTAATGACTCCCGGCGATATCGCCATGATGCTCAACGAGACAAGCGGACTTCGGGTGCAAGTGACATCACCTTCGCTCGGAGCCGCCAACGTTCGAGTTCAAGGGCTTCGCGGGCGCTATACGCAACTACTCGCCGACGGCCTTCCCCTCTTTGGCGGGCAGTCGGGTTCGATTGGTCTGCTTCAAATTCCACCGTTGGATCTTGGACAAGTGGAGGTGATCAAAGGTGTGGCATCGGCCCTTTATGGCTCGTCAGCACTCGGCGGTGTGATCAACCTCATTTCGCGCCGTCCCCGGCAAGAAGAGCGAGAACTGTTGGTAAATCGCACGTCTCGTGGCGGAACGGACACCATGTTCTGGCAGGCGGAGCCCCTCAAAAGTGGATTCGGTTATACGCTGCTTGGTGGAGCGGATTGTCAAAGTGCAAATGACGTGAATGGCGATGGCTGGGCTGATTTGCCGGGCTACCGCCGGGGAACATTGCGACCCCGGTTGCTTTGGGATAACGGAAAAGGTCGATCGTGGTTCGTTTCGATCGGTGCGATGACGGAGGACCGCGAGGGCGGCACGATCGGAACTGCGGTCACTCCGGATGGCCGGCCATATCACGAGAAATTAGATACCCATCGATTTGATAGTGGATTGGTTGGTCGTTTTCTCTTCGGGAAGCGGCTCGTCTCTGTCCGGGCGTCAGCGATGACCCAGCAGCATCGTCATCAATTCGCGAATGTCATCGAACATGATCGCCATGGAACATGGTTCGGAGAGGCGTCCATCGGTGGTACCGACCATCAGCATAAAGTCACCGCTCGGATCTCTGCCGGCACAGGAGTTTTTGCACCCACACCGTTCACGGAGGAAACGGAAGCGTCAGGCTTAACACGCCTCCTGCCTCTGCGGAATCTTGTAGCCGAACGCGCCTCGAGCGCTTCTGCGGATCTCGGCTGGAGCACTCCCCATATCGAACTGAATGGGACATTATTCGCCTCGAGAATCCGCCATGATCTGATGCTGCGCGAAGTCACGAGTGGAACCGCAGGAACAATGGAGATTTCAACTCCCCGAACCGACAAATACGGCCGGCTCGGAACTGCTTGCCCGTTTTCGTGGTGGCGATTTCACTCTCACGGTAACGCAAACTTTCATTCACTAAGCTTGACCCTCGCGGAGCAGTTCGGCGAGAGGTGCCCCTGACGCCCAGATATACCGCTTGAAGGACGTGTCATCAACGGCGGGCTTCAGTGGAACTTTTAAAAAATCATCGTCAAAAGCCGGCACCGAAGAAATTTGCGATGACCGGCTTCGCGTCTGGCGAACTGGTGATTTCCAGCGTCACTGCCTCTTTTCCTGCTTCCAATGAAATCCGAAAGGTAAGAAACCGGCAGCACTCGTGCTCGAGTGCAATGAGACGAGCAAGGATCATTAGCATTTCGGCGTCGGCTGGGAAATCATACGCGTATCCGTTTTGAAGTTCAGTTGTCTTAACGATTGCAGCCTTGACGCGGTCCAGGATCTCGTGACGACGTTCTTTCAGTTCGGCCTCGCTCAGCGTGCAAATGATCGGCAGATCCATAAGCAATGATCTCATGCCCTTGAGTTCAAAAAGCCGTGGAGTTTAGACTGTACCGAGTTGACTTTGAATTTTTTGGACCTAAGGAGGAGAAGAAAATGCGGAAACTACGAATGCTGGCCTATGGGCTGGCTGCATTGGCTGGTGTATGGGCCATCGGGACGACTATAGCGCAAGCTCAGGTTAAGAGTCACGACCCCAGGGTCGCGCTGGCGGATAATTGTGATCCCATCACGTTTAACGCTGTTTTGGGCCCTAATGTGTGTGTGGGCCGAGGCGACACTACATTTGCGGAGTTTCTTGCTGTGCTGTTCTCTCCGCTTATCGACAACAGCAAAGTCTTCGTCGGACACCCGGCCTGGAGATTCGAACCCTCGTCTCTCGACATCCGAGTCGGACATACCCTCCGTGTGACCAACAGCGGCGGCGAGGAACACACATTTACAGAGGTGGTGAACTACGGCGGAGGATCAATTGTGGTCTTGAATGGCGCCGACGTCACTCGAGCCCCAGAGTGTTCAGCGAACCCGGCCAACTTGGTGGTGGTGGCGCAGGGCCAAACGGTGGCGGTCACGGGACTGTCTCCCGGTCCGCACAGTTTCATGTGTTGCATTCACCCCTGGATGCGCGCGGTCATCGATGTGGAGTAGACTTCTCGCGCACGCAGAGGAACAGTGAAGATCAAGATACCGCCATTTGGATGGGCGCCGCGCTCCACCGGGCGGTAGGCTGTGCGTCATCGAGGCGGTGATACCTGCTGCCCACGAGCCGTTCTTTCATAAATTCATGGATCTGAACATGCTTGTGATGACGGGCGGCCGCGAGCGAACCGATGCGGACTACAGAGCTTTATTCGACGCAGGCGGATTCCGTCTGAATCGGACTGCTGCAAGCGCAAAACACTCGCAAGTGTCTGACTTCGCCGCTTTTCACTCACTTCAGCAACAAAAAAGACAAAAATTTACACCCGAGATCTCAATCCGCGTGTAATATCTTCAAACTCTAAGGGGGGAAAAACATGGAGAAAACTACACGAAGAAATCTGCTCAAGGTTGCTGCCGCCAGTGGTGTTTCTGCGGCTTTGGGTGCAGCAACAAAAACGGAAGCGCGAGCGGAGCAAAGGTCTGTGCCCGGCGAGACACAAGGACATGGCCATCACGATATGGTTGGAACACATCAGCCGGGACCTGTCGCTGTTAGTGCAAGACCGCAAACTCTGACCCGAATGGTTGCCACATTCTCGGAGGCAACCGTCAGTTTCGGGTTTTTTCCGGCTGATTCAACCGTAGACAGGATGCATGTGGCCGCTCCGGGAAACCGTAACGGCCATGCAATGATCCCCAACCAGATCACAATACGGGTGGGTGGAATGGTGAACTTTATCATTCAGGGGAATCACCAGATTGTCGTTTACGATGATGGGATTCAACCCCAAAATATCAATCCGGATTTGCTGCTTGCAGCACCGCTTAACAATCTAATCGACGACCCTAATGGCCGGATATACAGGGGCCTGAGTCCCACTGCTGTTCCAGCGAGCTTCTTCGGGCCGAATGACCCCCCCGCCATTATTCCCGCTGCACCTCCAGACCGGATTGAGGCAGTTAGTTTTCCAAGGGTGGGTGTCTATCTGGTGATCTGTGCTGTCCGGGGCCATTTCCTTCAAGGCATGTACGGTTATGTGATCGTGGTGCCCTAATGATCTTTCTTGCTGAGGTGCTTTGCACAAAAAAGTATTGTGGGCGCTCATTAGAGCGCCCCCTACAGTCGGGAACCGCCAGCTGTAGGGGCGCTCTATGACCGCCCGGGATTTTTTGTGCAAAGCACGAGTCGCGGCACGGCTCAGAAATCCGCCGGGGGAGGCGCGTTGTTGCCGTCCCAATCGACGACTTTTCCGTCTCTGTCTTTCAAGAATCCCAGAAGACAGCCATTGGAGCCATCCCGCAGGTGATGGCATCGGGCTTTAATCGTGTCGCCTGGTTTGACCGTGTCGGCTGTCACTCCTACTCTTTGAAGTCCGTTGCGTCCGGTTGCTTCCAGGGCCCACATTTGCGGCTCGGCTTTGGCATCTTTGATCTCCACATAGACCCATGAATGCGGCACGACCAAATGTACTTCTTTGACCACACCCTGAATGTCCATGAATGTGTCTTCATAGTTGCCATGGGAATGATGAGGCCATGCCGGCAGCGCTAGCAGGGCTGCAACAATTAACCCAACGCCGATAATCCATTTAGACCGCATACTTACCTCCTCTGACCTGTGTTGGCGTCAGGGGCGTCGATTCGGCCCTGACCTTGTCCACGCGCTGCGCGGTTTACGCGCGGGGGCGGGGGAAAACCGTTGGAATAATAGGACTGATAACGAAGCCCGACGCCGTTTTCGTCGAGCCAACCGAGCGATTGCTGAAACAAGCCCGGCTCCGGGTAACCCGACGGCACCGTTCCCTCGACGATGTAGAGCTTGTTTTCGTGCATGTAAATTCCTACGAAGGTTCGCGATTTGTCCGCGTTGTTCGTGAGTTGCAACTGATGTCCTTCGACCTGATCGACATTGCTCCACACAAAAAGCGTCAGCTTCGCATCCCTCTTCATCAGTTGCCATGCGGCATAATCCATGGCGCCGCGAATGTCGGATTTCCAATGTCCCTCATCGCCGGGACCTCCGCGGCAGGGCTCGGCACCAACGGGACACGACTTCGCTTTCTCGGTGAGTATTCGTTGGGCTTGCGTGTAATCGACGACGGTCACCGAATAGCGGCTCTGCCCCTGGATTGCGCTATAAGTGCGAGCCGGAAGTTCAGCTTCGTGCTGCGATACATAAGTCGTTTGCGTTACCTTCGGTTGAGTTGGAAAATTGCACGTGAAGCGATCTTCCCTGCTGGCAAACTCGATCCATTCCTGAGCGAATAAAGGCCCCGAAATCGAGAGCACCAAGACCGCCGAAATCAATGGCGTTACGCGCATGATTTTATCCTCCCCATAATATGCTCACGACGAACGAATATATGCCTGCCTCGCTGTGCGCCGCAAACAGTTTTCTCTCGCTTCCGCGGGCGCGGTTCGCCGAACTGACCACCCCGGCGCCTTCTATTGAGGCTTCGCCCTATCGGGCTCGCGCTTCGCGGGGCCATCCCTCCTCTGCGAGGAGGGGAATGCTAAACTCTTTTCCCTATGCAATACGTGAACCTTGGACCATCGGGATTGAAAGTGTCGCGTTTGTGTCTCGGAGCCATGACCTATGGTTCGAAACAGTGGAGACCGTGGGTTCTGGAAGAAGAAGAGGCGCGGCCGTTCATTCGAAAAGCGCTCGAGCTGGGAATCAATTATTTCGATACGGCCGACATGTATTCGGTGGGTAAAAGTGAGGAAATTCTCGGCCGGGCGCTGAAGGATTTTGGACCGGGCCGTGACCGGCTCGTCATTGCGACGAAAGTGTACATGCCGATGAGCGATGATCCGAACGATCGCGGGTTATCGCGCAAGCACGTCATGCACTCGATCGACAACAGCTTGCGCCGGCTTGGGACGGATTATGTCGATCTTTATCAGATTCATCGATTCGATGCTTCGACTCCGATTGAGGAAACATTGCGGGCGCTCGATGACGCCGTAAAGGCGGGCAAGGCCTTATACATCGGAGCGTCAGCGATGTACGCGTGGCAACTCATGAAGATGCTCGCTCTGTCTGAGCGCTTTGGCCTGGCACGGTTCATCGCGATGCAGAACTATTACAACGTGATCTATCGCGAAGAAGAGCGCGAGATGTTGCCGCTATGCCGTGCCGAAGGTATTGCTGTAACGCCTTTCAGTCCATTGGCCCGGGGGTTCGTTGTCGGCAATCGCCGCAAAGAGGACTACGGCGACACCGTTCGCGCCAAGACCGATGAATTTTCGCGCCGGCAATATTACCGCCCTGAAGATTTCGCGATTGTCGATCGTGTGACGGAAGTCGCAAGAAAGCGCGGCATCAATAACGCGCAGGTCGCTCTGGCCTGGGTTCTCCATCAACCAGGCATTACGGCCCCGATCATCGGCGCAAGCAAACAAGGGCACCTTGAAGATGCAATCAAGGCATTGGCCGTCAAGCTGGATGCCGAAGAACTGAAGTATCTTTCCGAGCTGTACAAGCCTCGCAGCGTACTGGCGAATTTGTAGGGGAAAGACATTCCCCTCCTCTACGACGAGGGGAATGAGGTGCGGACGAGCATCACTGCAGAACCCGATGCATTCGCTTCGTAGTAGCCGGTGAAGCGTTTCGGTTCAGGCGCGTTGTAGGGCTTCAGATTGTTGGCCCATCGGAACGAAATCGGTTGAAACCAGAACTCGGCCTCCAGCTGAAACGGGCCTTCCGCATTACCGGTCGAGACTGAGTAAGTGATTTTGTCTCCGCCGCCCGTAAAGTTCGGATCATTGGCCGCACCGCCTTGTGGCAGTGTTCTCGAATCTGCGGTTTCGTTGTTGAATCCCTTGGGCAATAGCCTGTTGTCTTTGATAAATCGAACCGCTGTGAGAAGACCGGTGGTCGGTATATTGTTTGCGCCAACCATGATGTCTTCGTAGATCTGCACTTCATCCGCAGTGTTGATCTCGGTGTAGTGGGGTTCAAAACGGTTCGGGTCGGCGTCGTTATCGTTGCCTTGGATCGAGCCGTCCGGATTCAGCGCTCCCGACTCAAACACCGTCCGCCCGCCGCGGTCTTTGACGGTCACATGAAGCCAGGCACGGCGTGATGGATAAGCGGTGGGGAACTTATGGCCGCTGAGATTCTGTACAGAGATTTCGGCGCGCAGCCGGCCCGGACTAACATCGACGCGATCGATCGAAATTTGCGCAGTTTTGGACTTCAAATGTTCAATCGTGCGTGTCGCGGCTGCCTCGAATTCTTGAGGCAAAGCGATCACGCCGAGATCGGCGCGATATCGATTTAGTACTCTTTGCACGAAAAAGTTTCCGCCCACGAAAACGTGACGCGACATTCCTTCTCGGAACTTGCCGAGCGTGTTGGTCACCCGCACCATTTCTTCAACGACAGGCATGTGGCAGTTCTGGCAGGACTGCTTTTCCCGGAAGTCGCTGTTCAGCCATTCTTGATACGGCATCTGCTCCGGGAGTTCGCCGATCTTCTGTCCTCCGGGACCCAAGGCAGTGGTGATCAGCGTGTGACAGGTTGCGCATAGCTCCGACTGCCGGATCTGTTCGCCTTCGGTAGGACGATAACCTCCTGAGGACGTTCTCATGATCCGGTTTTCGCCGTCATCGATTTTGAACGGGCCATATTCCTCGCGTTCGCCTGCATTGCGAGTTGTATCCACAACAAAACCGCCGACAAGACTTTCGGGCGTCCCGAGCTTTTCCTTCGTGATCTGATGACACAGCGAGCAGGAAACTCCGTCTTGAGCCATCTGATCCAGGCGGTTATCGGAGCCAAACTGCAGGCGCGAAAACACCTCTCCTTCTCTTCCTTCGAATTTGGATTGGTATCGCGCCATGGGCATGTGGCACTTCGAACACTCATCCTCGATGGCGGCCTTCGACTCGCGATGATCCATCGTTTCGCGGCGAACGCCGGCCTGCCAATACGGATCGCGCGCCGAGTTGGCCATCATCGTCGGACGCCAGGAGAATCCAATGGAAATATCCTCACCCGCGGATGTCGAGAGTCCGTTGTGACAGGCGAGACATCGGTCGGATGTCTGAAACAACTCCTTCTTGATTTTCTGGTCCGACGGTGCGCTCAGCATGCCAAGGATAAACGTGTAGATCAATGCGCGCATATCACCAGCCTTCCCGGAGACTGCCGTCAAACCAGTCCCACAGCACATAAAAAACCAGTTGGGTCGTCCTGCCAAACGTATTGTTGACCGGACGACGAACGCCGACATTCGCCAAAATGTGTTGCCGTTTACTGAGAGAGAACTGAACTTCAGGCACCACATCCCAATTCGTTTTCGCGGATGTTTCCAGATCACGGTCGGCGAGAAATTCCACCATCGGCGTCCAAATCCGGCCGAAACCGCGATTTTGCGCGAAGGTTTTGCCGATCGCAGTATGAAGAAAGACCGCTTGTGGAGCTTTGTTCGTATTCGTCGGCAGTTCGGCGCCGCCCTGCACTTGAAGGAAAGCGATGCGAGGAAGCCTCTGGCCAAACGCGGCGAAAGTCGCGAAGGTGGTAACGCCTGATCCCAGGTTTTGAGTTCGATTGCCTGTCGGCATTTTGATTTCACCCTGCAGGCTCAAAATCGAGCCTGCGCCCGAGCTGTGAAATAGGACGCGTTTGTAGCCGAGCACGAGGTCCCCCAGACCGCCGACCCAACTACGATTGTCTCGCTGCAAGAATCCGAAAGGTGCGGCAAGCTCGAGTTGATTCCGTGCACCAAAACGTCGTTCGTAAACGAGTTCTCCTGAAACGGCTCCGGGGCTTTTGGTATTGACCGCCGAAGTCAGCACCCATTCGTCTTCAGGGAAAGCCTTTTCGGTGAAAAACGCTCGCGGCAGATTCAATTCGCCGAGCGGCCAGGCCTTATCGTCGCAAAGCGTTCGTATATAGTCGGTCACTTTCTTGATCTGATCCAGCGTCAGCGCCTCTGAAAAGGACGGCATGATCTCGGAGAACCCGCGGCCAGGTCCGCCCTCGTGAATGGTCGCTGTCCAGTCAAAGACTTTCTCTCGCGTCGTTCCGTTGCAGTCGGAAAAATCCGGGAACTGCGGAGGCTTCTCGAACCCAAGCGTGGTTTCGGGTTGCCCTTTACCGTTCGGACCGTGACATCCGATGCAAGCCGCTTTGTAGATCTCTTCGCCCGTGTCGAGCTTCAGTTCGTCGGTTTGCGCGGATAGGTATGCTGGGATGGAGAGCATCATCAGAGGGATGTAAAAGAAACGCGAGCACCTCATGAGAGTTCGCGAATATAAGACTCCGGTTCGAGAGCGTCAATGGGGTCAATGTTGGAGATGAAACTCATTCTCTTTTTTTATTCCCCTCTCGCAGAGGAGGGCGCGAAGCGCGAGCCCGGTAGGGCGAAGCCTCAAGTGTGGATGCGCCGAGCGCAGCGAAGGCGTAGACGGGATGGTCAGACCGGCGCACCTCTGGATTTAGCCCAACTTTTATTGAGGCTTCGCCCTATCGGGCTCGCGCTTCGCGCCACCCCGGAAGGTCGTGACGATCTGGGAAATGATCAATGATTTTTTCAGAGCGTGCGGGATTCCAAGTGACTACGTGCTGTTCTCGAATTGATGCCGGTGTTCGTTCCTGCCCTCCTCGCAGAGGAGGGGTGGCGCGTAGCGCCGCTGATTGTACAGCATTACCCAATAAGAATCGTCGTAATTTCGACGTCGGTGTCGCGCATTGCCAAGACTCTACGAAGCCCAGGTTGAAGCGCTTCTCAGTAGGTCGATCGATATTGCGTGGAATACGAATCTTGCATATGTCCGGGTGCATCGCCGGACCGGCGGACGTTGCAACACGTCGATCTGGGACTTAAGAGGCAAACGTTTGGCCTTCGGCAGCCGGGATTCCGGGCAGGCGGCGATTCTGCCTGAGTATTTCCTCGCCATCAACGGCATCGATGTTCAGAAGGATGTTCGTCTCACCCGTTTCGATCTGGACGTCGGCAAGCATGGCGATACCGGTACGAGCGAGGTTGCGGTGCTGGAAACGGTGACGAAAGGTGAAGCCGATGCCGGAGCCGTCGGCGATACGTATTGGGCACGCACGCTGGCCGCGGGTGGAGTGGATCGAAACAAAGTGAAACTATTTTCGACATGATCGCCTTATTGCCATTGCAACTTTACTGTCCTCGAAGAGCGCTATGGAAAGGATCTGGAAGAGTGGACGGAAGCGCTGCTTGAAAGTCGAACGATGTGCTGGAATCGATGTTGTGAAGAAGTTTATAGAAGTTTGCGTTTTGATTGGGCCGGTCAACGGGAAACCGGCAGAGGAGGTTCGGCGATTCGGAACCCACGTTGGCGACTTAGAAGCATCCCGGGCAATGATCCAAACGCCTGTCTCCGGAACCACGTTGGGAATCGGGTAACGACACCACTGCTGGGTTGGTTTTAGTTCCCGAAGCACTCCCCTTTTTAACTTTTTACTTTCCTTTCCTGAAACAAGGCCGACCACGGCCTGTGCCGTTGGAAGATGGCAGTAGTGAAGGCCTCCACCAAAAGCAAAGTACTTGCGGACTTTCAATCCGAACCGCGACGGGCCGGTGCGGACTCCAACACCTCCACGGCGTCTTGCCGTTTGTGGAGGGCGGCGACGGTGTAGACGTCCAGATTCACGCCCAGTCCGTGGCCGAACTGATCGGCGACCAGCTTCGGATCGATACCGGCCTGACGCGAGAGCTGGCATGCGTGCGCCGCATGATCTGAAACGTCGCCCATTCGAGGTGGATGGTTTTCAGCCGCGGCGCAATCAGCCCACGTTGGAATCGCGTCCAGGATAGACCGTTCCTGCAGCGGAAACCTTGTAAGATCATTGCGCTCCGGCATCAAGTACTGGTGTTGCAGCCTGTCCTGAATTTGCGGCGTGTTGTTGGCTGGATAGACGAGTGTTAGACTTTTCCGCATGCCAAAAAAGAAGCCCAGCGGCACAAAGAAGCCCATCGCGAAGACGAAACCGACCTCGAAGAAGGCTGCGCGGAAGACAAAAGTCCCTGTAGGTGACAAGACCGCGAGCAGCAAGAAGCCAGGCGGCAAGAAACTACCGCGCAGTGTGAAGAGAGCTTCACCCATCCCCGCTGTGAGCGAGACCCGGAGTCCGGAGCGATCGACTTTGGGCGGTAGCACCTTTGTTGCGAGAGAACCGCACAACCCAAGAAGGGCGATGGGTGCAGGATCGGCGGGGCAGTCAGGCGACCTGCAAGGATTGTCGAGGAGAGAGGATGCGGATTCGGCGAGTGTCGCAGAACTTGCAGGGGAAGGGCAGTCGTACGAGGCTGAGGCGGTAAGCGGCGTGGAAAATGCACTGGACCCTGACCAAGGCGAAGTGCGAACGCGCGAAACATCAGCCGACGATGTACCCAAGGAATACACCGATAAGGATTGACTGAACGATTTCCCTTAAACGCCGCTGCGAGTAGATTACCCTGGACATCGCGGTTGGCGTGATTGTGCGTCCCGCAAAACGCCATGTTCGGCTTGATTTGAGAACTTGAGTGTTCGACTGTTTTCTTTAACGGTCCGGACGACGTTTATCGGGAACTCCACCAGAAACAACGGCCTCAATGTCCAGGGTTACTTTTACGGTCGAGCCGACCAGCCCCTTTTAAATGCGAGACGACCTCGTCTGACTCACCTATTGGAGACCGGACACGACATCCGAACAGTCCAGGAATTACTCGGACATCACGACGTTCGAACAACCAGCGTTATTATGCCACGTGTTGAATCGTGGCGGTCGCGGCGGAAACCCCTTGCCTCTTCGCGATTCCTCGACTAGACTAGAGTCACTTTGATTCTTTAGATGCGGTTGCAGGCGTAACCGTACGTGTCGGTAAACAAAAGTTTCCAGTGCGAAATTCACTCCCCCTGCAATGCGGTCTCTTTACTCCCGGAGGCCGCCTACAAACCGCTTTTTAGGCAGCGCTGCCCAAAACAGCGATTCCAAAAACTCAACACGGAGTGTGTCTTGAAATTCGCAAAAGGAGAATGGAGTATGTGCGATTATTCGCTTCATGGCATAGAGAATCGCCTTGCCGAAGAGGGTGAAATCTTGGTGGTCCATCGATTCTATACAGGATCGAAAGGGCTCACGTCGCCCGTCTACCTTAAACCAACGGAACAATCGAAAGGCTTGATGGCGAAGCTAACAAGGAAGTTTGACGTCCAGTCTAGCGAATGTGCGGTCTGTATTCCTGACGGGGCTAAACTGATGCTCCGTGGGATCTCGCCGACGCTCCAGAAAGCTCACGGTTTCACCACCACCGAAGCGGTAACGTTCCGGCAGGTGTCTGCAAATGCTGCAACCTATCGAGATGCCGTTGAGTTCAAGAACGGAGTGACGGTTCGCTTGCAGGAACTGGAAGAAGGCCAGAGCGTCGAAGTCTTGGCGCTCTCGTCCGAAAAGGCAGGTGTTCGGAAGAGAAAATTCATCGCTGCCCATGCCTAACGCGGAAGATACCCGCCGAGCGACAGGTCAGGACGGTTGCTCACAACCTATAGCGGACGGTGGTTTGATCGGCGTGAACCACGGTCGTATTATTGTTTTTGTTCGCGGACAGGAGGAGGGCTTGCGCGACAACCCAAGCGGGATTGGTGGCGCGGTCCCACCCACGACATTTTTCAATGTCGGCAATATTGTTAGGGCCAAGAAATGCAGGCGCCGAGGCCTGGATGATCGGCCAGCGCTGGTGTTCCGATGAAATTTGGGAAAGACGGTTCGGATTGCACGGATTTTTCGGAACACCGGCATTATGGTGGGGACGGGCCCGATTAGGCCCGCCAATATCGCGAAATCAGTTTTTGAACTCTACGTACGGGTGTGAGACGTAAACGATGATTATCTTTGAAATGCGACCGAGCAAATGCTCAATCTCGGTGACGTGATTATCCCAAGCGTCGATGAGAATGTCAACGTATTAACCGAGCACGTTCCGCAAGTGATACCCTTCAACTATGAGAACCTGGACCGAACGAGAGGTAATGGAAAAGTTGAATGAAGGCTGGCTACTCAGTGGGGACGTCGGCGTAGATGCCTTGTTTGGTCTGATCAATCCGGGCCAGACTCGAGCAAACCTCGTTCCCGGGGTAGAGGTCAAGATCGTTCGGGAATTACATAAGAAGGGAGTTCTTGTACCGGCCCCTGTGCCAGGCAAAAAGATGATGTATCGTAAGAAGCCTCGTTAGGTAGGAGATTTCCCGACAGACGCGAGATCCCAATCGGAGGTGCTCCGGCGGAAAAGAGTCGGATTCAGAGAGCTGTCCATGCCTGACTCCTTCGGTATCAATGAAGATAGCGCGGTCCTTCTGGCCGTCAAAACACTGAAAACCGTAGGACTTGAAGCCATCGGTTCTATCCGACGCAATCGTAGGACAACTTCTTTGTACGGGCTTAGATCGACGTGAAACTCGCCTGAGCGGAGTGCTGAAGCCGTTATCTTTCTTCCGAACTCAGTAGGGGACACTGCAGAAATGCAGTAGGGTAGGAATACCGCTGCAATTTCCTGTATAAATTCTACAAATTCGTGTAACTTTTTGCCTGTTAGTAAATTTCCTCCACCATCCCACCTTCCCCCGCAGCGCAAGCTGCGGGGATTTTTTTGCCTCAGCCGCGGCAATGCCGCCCTGGGCGTAGGCGGAATTCGAATCGGCGATCTCTGCCTTAGTGAGTATCAGGACCCGTCCGGCTTCTGCCAGATCGACGGCGGCGCGTAATCCCGCGATCCCGCGTCCCACCACGATGAATTCACTGTCGAACTGATCGTCCATATTCATCTTCCATGTTATCCAAACTTGTCTATGGCCTGACGGTAATCTGTACACGGTGACCTTAATTCAAGTATGCTCACCGGCACCGAAACAAGAAACATTCCGGAAGAAACTAAGCCAGAGGCACACGAGGGAAAAGTCGGACAGAGCTCAGGGCGACGACGATTTCATTGTTTCGCGGAGGTTCGAATTGTGAATCATCGCTTTAAGATCGGAGATCGTGTTCGGGTAATTGGCATTCTGGCGGATTTCTATCCTGGAAAGATAGGCACTGTCGTCGCGGTAAGACCCCATGAAACTGGCATTACGGAATTGGATCACTATGTGATCGAAATTCCGGATGTCGAGATGGGTGACACGGTGTTCTGCGACTTTCAGCTACCATCTACCTCGACGCTGAATGCGCACGACAGCGAGAGCCCATAGAAAACCGGCGGCGGCGCGGGCCCTGCATTTTACGTTCTACGACTTCTACCGGATTCATCGGACGCTGAAGGTCACTCCAGCAATGGAGAGCGGGATCACAGATCAATGTATGGACGACATAAGAGCTCTTGGAAGCAGCTTAGCGATGCCCGTTTGGAACGTAGGGCGAAGGAATTCATAAGAATTGAACTCGAATTGGCCCTCACGTTCGTCAAGGTCGCACATACAAAGTATTCGATGGGGAATGTCGCTGGTGGTGATTTCTCCTGTAATAACGCTGAGAAAGCCTTCCACGAAGCATTGAACTACCTTGGAAAGTTGTCCGATTTCACTTCATTGGAGCGCTGGAAATTAATGGACCTTGTCAATCAGGCCAAGGATGCAATCGCGACACTCCCGAAAGCGGCAACACCCTAACAGAACACTCCCTTTTTTGTCCGATCAATTGCTTTTGAGCAGGCTTCCTGGTACGTTACCGCGCTGGACCAACAAGGAGCTAACGTGAACGAGGCGTTGGGATTGATAGAGACCCGCGGTTTTGTAGGGGCTGTCGAGGCCGCCGACGCGATGGTAAAAACGGCCAACGTCGTTCTGATTGGCAAAGAATATCTCCTCAATGGCTACGTCGCGGTCCTCGTGCGTGGCGATGTTGGATCGGTGAAAGCCGCGACCGAAGCGGGTTCCATCGCTGCCCGGCGCGTCGGTGAACTGATCAGCGTTCATGTCATTCCTCGTCCTTTCGACGAGACCGAAAAACTTCTACGACAGTGGTCCGGTACTCCTACCACGCCGGGCGATAGCACTCCTGGGTAATTCCGCGTATGGATAAGGACCTCGAATCCATCTCTCCGCCCAATGTGCTCACGGCGCTGAAGCGCTTGGCGCTGCCGAGTATCTGTCAGCACGGCCCAAGCGGTTGCGCTTTCTGTTTCTGAATGTGGCGCGCCGTGTGTCGTATCACGCCCGCAAGATGCATCTGCGGCTGACGGCACTGCTGGCTCGCACCGCCGATATCGTGCAAGCCTTCTGTGCAGAGAAAGATCAATGGGTGTAAACTGACCTACACAAGATAAATCTGTTCTTAAATAGTAGAGGATCCCGTTATGCAAGAAGCCTTCCGCCTGGAGTTGCACCGATCGTGGGAGGCCATCGACATCCAAACAGGCGCCGCCGTGGTCATCCCCAAAGGTTCCCATAAAGCCGTGCGTATACTGCACTGTGCCGCACGTGACGCGAAGGAAGAACCCTGGTTGGTCGTCACGATCCAGCACCGTGGCGAGTCCGTATCGGCCGGCCTGCGTGAAGCCTTCTGGCGCCAGTGGGAAGCCCACTATATTCCAGAACTTCGCGTAACGATCCGGGGAATGAACGAGAAACTACATCCACCACCCCCAAAACGCCCATGACCTGTGTCTACCAAAAAACTCTCTCCCTGGTTCTTCTCTCGACAACCGCCCACGACAGGGGCCCTTTCTGATAGCGTTAGGCGGCAATTTTTCGCACGTGCGTCCAGTTCTTCTGCTCGATGTGCGCATCGTCGTCTTTTTTGTAAGGACGGTCCCGTGTGAATTGAATCCGTCATTGAGTTTGGAGGGCTATGAAGGAACTCATCGAGCAAATTGCAAAAGCTCTCGTGGACAATCCAGAGCAAGTTTCCGTTCGGTCCATTGAAGGAGAACAGACGACCGTTTTTGAATTACGAGTTGCTCAGAGCGACATCGGCAAGGTAATCGGGAAGCAAGGGCGAACAGCGGGATCAATCCGAACTATCCTCAGTGCAGGGGGAATGAAGCTGAAGAAAAGGTTCACGCTTGAGATTCTGGAGTAGCGCTTCATCAGCGATCACGAAGCCTCCTTCATTTCCATCGCTTTTTCCTTCAACTCTTCTTCCATTGGGGGATCGATGATGGTTCGTGGACTCGGCACCGTTATTTATCACGTCGCGGGTTTGAATCGCGCGAAAACGTGGTATACGCAAGCTTCCAACAACAACCTTACTTCGACAAGCCGTTCTACATCGGTTGCAATATCGGAGGGTACGAACTTGGGCTCGATCCTGATTTCACGCTGAGCAAGCCCGGGCTACCGCGCGGTTCGACGAACCGCTGTCGGTCGCCGCAAAGATTGGAAACGCGGGCGTCGCACTGTCGCCAAATCTCGATCATGCGCCATAAAAATCTCACTCATCGTATCGCTTCACTTTCGAAGCGACCCGACAACTTGCACTTGTAGAGCTGTTATGGTGAGAAGAACTGGCAAAGGGTATGTTTTAACGTTGGTCAGCCGCTGTACGAAGGGGAGAGCGGAGTTTCAACATCTAAAGGCGTGATCTTTGATTGCGAATTCGGCGGGAAAAAGCGCCGAATTGTCATCAAGTGTGACCTAAGAACCCGGCTAAGGTTACAAAAGAGGAACTGGATGAAGCCATAAAACAGGCGGCGGATTATCTAGAAGACGAACTGAAAGCTGGTAGGAAACCACACCGACGATATCGCTTGAACAATGGTAATAATTTATAGACTTCAAGAGAGCTTATGAAGGAATAAGATGCGGCAAAACAATTTCAATTCCCTTTCATCAATTCCGATGACCGTTCCTTTTTTTGGCCTAACCATATTGCCGATCCGCATCAGGGGGGTCTGGAGTGGGTGGGACGGCGCGACCAATTCCGCTACCATCCTTACGTGATAGACGTGGACAACTGGAGACAATGGCAAACGCATTCAGGACATCAGAATGGAACGGAAGATAACCGAGTTTGCGTGTCCCATTCCGCCAGCGTTTCATCACCGCCAGCACAAACCAGCGGAACTGTGAACTTTAGCTGCGCACGTCGTTTCGCAGATTGCCCGGTCCGTGATCGCCGTTCTCTTCACGGACTTTACGATATTCTTTTCGATCCCATTCTTCAGCTCGCCGCAGCGGCTCATCAATCGTTGCCGAGCAGAAGAATGCTCCTACTCGGTCGTGAAAGGCAACAGCGCGATGTTGCGCGCCTTCTTGATCGCATCGTTCAGCTGGCGCTGGTGCTGCGAACACACACCAGATATCCGGCGCGGCATGATCTTCGCGCGTTCGGGAACGAATTGCGAAAGCAGTTTCACATCTTTGTAGTTGATGGAATCGATGCGTTCGACGCAGAACTTACAAAACCTCTTCCGGCGGTAATACTGTTTCTGTCCCGCCGGTCGTTTTTCTCTGGCTGATTTCATTGCATGGCCTCTTCTATTGATGTTTCGCCAAGCTTACGCTGATCCGATTCTTAAATTAGATGTATTTTCAGGTTCGATTCGATCTGGCAAGAAGCCAGTAGTATGGGTTGAAATGGATTGTTTCGTGGGAAAATAGATTCTGCAGAAGTTTGTGCATACTAGAAATTCCGTCAGCGCTCAATTTTTCCGATCCGTAAAGGCCAAAATGTTAGGCGGAACGTGAGACCGCCTCATAGGATCGACATTCGTCGACTTCCGGCAAGGATCATTTCGAGGACTGTCTTGTGTGGCCGTATGAAAGATGAAAGCTAAACAGTACGACTCCGGATACGACGTTGTTCAAACGGCAAACGCCGTCAGGCAGCGCGTCGTTCGTGCCGGTGATGCAGGCCACCAACTTCAGTAATCGCAAAACTTTTACCGACCGACTGTACCGGCCGGGGGATCTGGTGAATCCTTATGCAACGACAAATGAAGGCGGGATCTGTGGTAGTAACTGAAATAGGAAAGCCAGCACGCGACGTAATCCTTTCTCGTCTAAGACGATCACGTGATAGAACTGATTGTACTTCTTCATACTGGTTTCGCGGGTCGTGTCTCTCAGAATACCGGAACAGAATTTCTGAAAGTGCACACCTATCCGGTCGAGGGCAAGGCCGCTTCGGCAGTGCGGACATTTAATTCCCGTCAATGTCTCACCCTAGTGTCTTTTTGCGGGATGTTATGAACTCTCGCACTTCTTCAATTGAAGAAAATACCTTGTCGCTCTTGCGGGAATTGCAGGGCTGACAACAAATGATGAAAGTTGTTTTGGCGCCCATGAGCAGCTTCTTCTTGCTTTTCGGAAAGAAGTGATCTTTTGTGGGCCGGGTTCTGTGGTGATCCCAATGGATCACTTGTAAGCAGTAAGTACAGGTATAGGAATCGGCGAAGTTCAAGGATCGCCGGGCTCGCGCCACTATGCGGACCTCCGGCCCGGCTCCTTCTTTGGGTTGTTTCGGGGCTGATCCGATTTGTCTGAATTCGTCGATGTCTCGGAAGTCGGCGCGCCTTCCGGGTTTAATTTTTTCCTTAATTCTTCCTGTTTCTTACGCCGCTGAGCGTCTCGCTGTTTGTCCCCGTAGGTCTGTGATCGCATGCGAAGAAGTTTAGCACGCGGCCGGTAGCGCTGAATCTGCGGAGGCGTGCAAAAGCATTCACGGCGGAAATCGTTGGCGAATCCGCACGGGCAGGGATTCATAGCAGCAATGAGCACAAATGACGCCGGAAAGGTCAGTGTCATCTGTGCTCGAGCAATCGTCACTTTTCTGTGCGCGGCGATGGTATTCGCCGCACTTCCTCCCATCCGTCGTCGTGACACGGGTTCAACCCCCACGATCCGAACTCCGCAAAGGTGCGAAATCAGCCGTGCCCCTCGCCGATCGCGCCATTGGCAACCTGCAGCAATGGCTCGTCGGTACCTATCACGGCGTGAGCCGATCGCCTTCAGGTCTATCTGGACGAATTTGTCTTTCGGCACAATCGCCGCAAGCATCCGGCTGCCGCATTCCAAACTCTGCTCGGCCTCGGATCTCACCGCAAATCAACGGAGTATCAGCGCATACGAGGGGCAAAAGACTTGACGACAGCCGCTAACCCCCAACCTACTGGGTTCTGCTGAAGCAACCAGATAAGCATAAGGCGACTACACGAACCTCGGAGGCACGCTAATGGTGTTCTCACTCGAGTAGTTGAATTTGTCATGATTTCCGGTGCGGTGTGACGGTTCCGCACCGGATTCTCCAACCTTGCGCCCTCCGGATTTTGTTTTACTTTCGGTTTTCAGCAGAAGTCGTAACAGCGAATTGATAGGCGTATACTTTTTGACTGCTAGACTAAGCCGAAGTCCCAAATCAACGTTTACTATTCATAATTCGAAAGGAGCCCCAAAATGGCAGGTGTCAATTTGGAAGACGCACGTCGAGTGATTGTGGCAGCGGAGAGGAAGGCTAAGGAAATCGGACAACCGATGAACATCGCGGTGGCAGACGAAGGCGGCAACATCGTCGCGCACGTCCGGATGGACGGAGCGTGGATTGGCAGCATCGACATTTCCCAGAAGAAGGCATATACATCCCGCGCTTTCGATATCGCCACCAAAGATCTGGCGACGCATTCGCAGTCGGGCGGACAGTTCTTCGGAATCCATGCGTCCAACAACGGCAAGATTATGATTTTTGCCGGCGGTATTCCGTTGAAGAAAGACGGAAAGGTCGTGGGAGCCATCGGTGTTAGCGGCGGGTCCGGTGAGCAGGACCACGCTGTCGCGGCAGCGGGCGCCGCTGCATTCTAGTTTTTATGAAGTAAGAAAAGGAGATCAATAAATGGCAACAAACAGAGGTGTCGCCTACATGGGCCCGGGTAAGGTCGAGGTGAAATCGATCGAATACCCGAAGCTCAAGATGCCCGCCAGCGAAACGAATCCTTTTGGAGGAAAGGACGCTCCTCACGGAGTGATTCTAAAGATTGTGACTACCAATATTTGCGGCTCCGATCAACACATGGTGCGGGGCCGAACGACGGCGCCGGCTGGGTTGATTCTCGGTCACGAAATCACCGGTGAAGTCGTCGAGAAGGGCGGGGATGTTGAGACAGTCAATATCGGCGACCTTGTGAGTGTACCGTTCAACATCGCCTGTGGGCGCTGCCGCAATTGTCATGAAGGCAAGACCGGCATCTGCCTCCGGGTGAACCCCGCGCGCGCGGGAGCGGCCTACGGCTACGTGGATATGGGCGGCTGGGTCGGGGGTCAGGCCGAGTACGTTCTAGTGCCCTACGCAGACTTCAACCTGTTGAGGTTCCCGAACAAAGATCAAGCCATGGCGAAGATCAAGGACTTAACCCTGCTGTCGGACATCTTCCCAACGGGCTATCACGGCGCTTACACGGCCGGCGTGACGACCGGCAGCATTGTTTATGTCGCCGGTGCCGGCCCAGTGGGCCTTGCCTGCGCAGCTTCGTGCCATTTGCTGGGTGCTGCCGTTGTCATGGTGGGCGACATGATTCCGGAACGGCTGGCACAGGCGAAGAGCTTCGGCTGCGTGCCCATCGACCTTAAGAAAGACGCCTCGCTGGCCGATCAGATCGCCCAGGTCGTCGGCTCACCTGAAGTCGATGCTGCCGTCGATTGCGTTGGATTCGAAGCCCGCGGTCACGGAAAGGATGCGGTAGTCGAAAGACCTGCAACCGTGCTGAACTCCGTTATGGAAATCACGCGAGCCGGCGGCGCCATAGGCATCCCGGGCCTATATGTCACGGGCGATCCAGGTGGTGTGGATGCCAATGCAAAGATCGGCAATCTCGGCATTCGAATCGGACTTGGTTGGGCCAAGTCTCATAACTTCACGACTGGCCAGTGCCCGGTGAAACGCTACAATCGGCAATTGATGATGGCGATTCTGCATGACAAGATCCAGATTGCAAAGGCCGTCAATGCGACGCTAATCAATCTCGATGAGGCGCCGAAAGGCTACCAGGACTTCGACAAGGGTGCGGCGAAGAAGTTCATCATCGATCCGCACGGTACGGCAAAGAAGGTTGCGGCGTAGTCACCAAGCCACGAAAACATCGGATGGCCGGCGGTTGGTGTTCTCGGCTTTGAACGAAGGCAAATCTCAACTCCGGGCTGAACCGAAATCCTAACGGATTTCACGATGGGACCTAGCGGAACAGTACGCCTATTGCGCTAGTGCTGGGCCTTCCTTGTACAGGGCGGCTCCCGCCAACGTCGCGACCACGGTTTCGACTATTGCGGCGTGTCGTCCCCCGAACTTATATCCGTGTGATCGGAATCCGTGGACGATATAACGAACGCAGCGATTTCCTAATGACCACAACGCCGCCGGTCAATGAGGCCGGCGTGGCGTCTAGTTCTGGTGCGCCGCTTTTCTTTCCGCACATCGCAGACTCTGGCGGCTACACGACGCAATTCATTCTCTTCAGCGGTTGGCCCGGTCAATATTCGTCAGGTGCGGTGCAACTAACTGTTCAATCAGGCGGGCGGAGCGTTGAATCTGACGTTTCGCTGAAGCCGTGCCGAGGCCGAGGAGCGTGAGCGGCAACGTGACGATTTTCAGGAAGAGACCAATGGTGGCATTCACTCGCCAGCACGCAAATCGCCCAACTCGTTAATTTGATGTTTCGTTGTGAGCCTGCGGCCCGCCGTACCCAGCAGTACCAAGAAGAGCTATAGCTTTAATGGAGCGCTCATCACATTTCTCCTTTCTATCTGGAGCTTCCGATTTGAGGCCCGACCTCCTCGTTTCCGAATACAACGATCAGGCGTCCATCGGTGATGTGTTAACCTTCGGGTTACTTTTTAAATGATTTGACGATCCGCGCCAAAGTTACATTCTTAAATGAGTTGATAGGTGGGCGCTTGGTCTGCGCCGGTCTGTACTGGTCTGGTTGGTCTGAAACTCCGTCGACGAGAGTCCTAACGGCCTGACGCACGCGCTCGCCGGACAACCATATTATGGTTGCCGCCTATACCGCGAATGGCGATTTGTTCGCCGCCATCAAACCGAGCCCCTGCTCCAACACGCAGATCCTCGACAGAGAAGAAGATTTGCTGCTGCGGGCTTCGTCCTTCATACCTGAGAAAAGCTAGCCCGAAAGGCGCTAAGATGTTAAGAAGCCGCTAAGAACGCATTAATGCACCTTCCCGCTGTATAGGAAAACTCTCGGAACATGCTCGTTCTGGAAGGGATGCTCTTTGGCTCAACGGAATTGGCCTCGCAGCGTTTCTGGCGGCGGCAGTCGCGTTCAAAGCACGTCCCGCGCTCACGGTCTTATCGATAACAAGCCGTTTGCCGCGGCGCGAATCTCTCTAAGCCCTGAAATCCAGGGCGTGTTCGTTACCTTTCGGCTTGGGAGTGGCAGAAGAGAGGTTTGAGTAACAATCTGCATGATAGGTCTTGCCGCCAACCTCGATCCGTTCTTCATGCGCGTCAATCCGGATGCGGCAGTGTTCACACCACACTTTAATAAAATCTGTGATTGGAATTCTGGCCTTTTCTGGCTTCATCAGTACCTCCGCTACTTGCGACGGAAATGAAGAGGGTCTCGCAAGTTTTGCAGTTCGCGATAGTAATACAGTGCAGTTGGCCGCCGCCCGTTTTGGGAGCGCAGCCGTTTCAGAAACGCGACTTCCTCTGGCGTCGCATCTGCGCTAAGAGAACGATCTTTGAGGAACTCCCGTAGACCAGGTTCTCTATCCGATGGTTCTCCGGCTTCTCTCTCAACAAATTCGAATTTCCTCAAGTGAACCGGCGCGATTCGTCGATTCAAGTCGATCTCCAGGCCAAAGGAAGCGAGATCGACGTCCCAAGATACGATCAGTGGATCCAGGAAAGCGATGCAACTCTCCGGAGTGATATTGAACACGTCCGCGTCCAGGAATTCGAGAACCGCGACGCGCATTTGCTTATAACTTCGACCGCTCTCCCGAGCCACGATCCGGAGCCAGTTTTCCCGTTTCAGTTCCTCTCTGGCCACTGCCTTGACCACATCCAGGATCTTCTGGGTAATCAGGCGTTCAAGCTCACCAAACGGTTCCCTCTCAACAATCGCGCGCACCTGACGTCGTTTATCCCGTTTGCATTTTTCGAGAAGCAGTTCCCGGACTTCGCTGAACAGCGGTACCGGCGGACTCTCGATCTTCTTCTTGAGTTCCTGCTTCCGTTGGACATCGGCTAAGCCGGCAAGTTTGCCTGCAGGCAGGTTCAGAAATCTTCCCAGCTTGTCGTAGATATCGGTCCGGTCCGAAGCTGGGGGCATCTTCTTCCGACTTAATAATTGGGAGATATAAGACTCGGTGACTTCCGCAGCGTCGGCCAGGTCCCGTTGCTCTAATCCCAGCTCGGCCAATTTCTGCTGAATCAATTGAGATACGTCCATATGGTTGTCGAATCTTCAACTTTCCATTACTTAACTACAACTAGTGTATAACAATACACGATTGATCTTGATTTAGATAAATAATTTACCTAAGCTGGTTAAGTAATTCGACCGAAAGCTCAAAAGGAGATCTAAATCTGATGACAGTACGACCTTTACACGATCATGTTCTGATAAAGCGCATTGACGAACAGGAGACGGTGAGAGGGGGAATTATTATCCCGGATACCGCCAAAGAGAAATCTCAGGAAGGCGAAGTCATAGCCGTTGGGACGGGCAAGATGCTCGAGAACGGTTCGGTCGCAGCTTTGGAAGTGAAAACGGGGGATCGGATACTGTTTGGAAAATACTCCGGAACCGAAATCAAGCTTGAGGATCAGGACTATCTGATCTTACGCGAAGACGAAATCGTTGGCATTTTGACCCACGCCGGCAAAGCAGCCGGCAAGAAATAGAAAGGTAGCAGCCAAATGGCGAAACAGATCGTTCACGGCGAAGATTCACGCCAGGCAATTTTGCGCGGCATCAATATGCTCGCGAATGCAGTCAAGATCACGCTCGGGCCGAAGGGCCGCAATGTGGTTCTCGATAAGAAATTCGGTTCACCCCTGATCACGAAAGACGGCGTCACGGTGGCGAAAGAAATCGAGTTGAAAGATCCCCTTGAGAATATGGGCGCCCAGATGGTGAAGGAAGTCGCATCGAAGACCAGCGACGTGGCGGGTGACGGCACGACGACGGCCACCGTTCTGGCACAGGCGATCTTCCGCGAGGGCGTGAAGACCGTGGCCGCAGGGGCAAACCCTATGGCCGTGAAGCGCGGCATCGAAAAAGCGGTTGAAGTGGCTACCGAACAGATCAAGAAACTCGCGAAACCGGTGAGCGGGGAAATGATCGCTCAGGTGGCTACGGTTTCGGCCAATAACGACTCCACAATTGGCAACATTATCGCCGAAGCCATGAAGAAAGTCGGCAAAGATGGCGTCATCACGGTCGAAGAAGCAAAGACCCTCGAGACCACGATGGACTTGGTCGAAGGGATGCAGTTCGATCGTGGTTATCTGTCGCCTTACTTTGTGACCGACCCGGACCGGATGCAGTGTGTGCTCGAAAATTGCCTCATTCTGATTTACGAAAAGAAGATCAGCACGATGAAAGATCTTCTGCCGGTCCTGGAACAGGTCGCGAAGATGAGTCGCTCCCTGTTGATTATCGCTGAAGACATCGATGGTGAAGCGCTCGCAACACTCGTGGTGAACAAGCTGCGGGGCACGCTGCAAGCTGCGGCCGTAAAAGCCCCGGGCTTCGGCGATCGCCGGAAGGCGATGCTGGACGATATCGCAACCCTCACCAAGGGCCGTTCGATCACGGAAGATCTCGGCATCAAGCTGGAGAACATCCAGATTGAGGATCTCGGCACGGCGAAAAAGATCGTCATCGACAAGGACAACACGACCATCGTCGAAGGCGGCGGTAAGCGCGCGGCCATAGAAGGGCGCGTGAAACAGATTCGCGCTCAGATCGAAGAGACGACTTCCGACTACGATCGCGAAAAGCTGCAGGAGCGGTTGGCGAAGCTTGTCGGCGGTGTGGCGATCATCAAGGTCGGCGCGGCGACCGAGATGGAAATGAAGGAGAAGAAGGCGCGTGTCGAAGACGCGATGCATGCGACTCGTGCTGCTGTTGAAGAAGGTATCGTTCCTGGCGGTGGCGTCGCATTCCTGCGGGCCATTCCGGCTCTTGAAAAGCTGGAACTCGAAGGCGACGAGCAAATCGGCGTAACTATCGTGAAGCGTGCTCTCGAAGAGCCCATCCGGCTGATCGTTTCCAACGCCGGCCACGAAGGTGCGATCGTTGTGGGCAAAGTTCGCGAGTCGAAGCAACCAAACTTCGGATTCAATGCCGAAACCGAAGACTACGCCGACATGATCTCTGCCGGTATTCTCGATCCGGCCAAGGTGACCCGTTCGGCCCTTCAGAACGCTGCCTCCATCGCGGCCTTGATGCTCACGACGGAAGCCCTGATCTCCGAAATTCCGGAGGAAGAAAAAGCTCCTGCACTGCCGGGCGGCGGACCATCGATGTACTAGACAGCCTGAGAATAGGTTGAAACGTGAATTACGAGCTGATTTCTATCGTTGTTTTTCGGGCTTTACTGTTGATGATCGGGGTTGCGCTGGTTGCGGACGCAGGAGTCCGGACCTTTCGAAGCATTCTAATCAACTTGCATGATCGAAGCTGGTGAACGCGTAACCCTAGAAGGGATTTTCTTACTCAGTGTGGGGCGGACAAGTCCGCCCCGTGTCCCGCCAAGGGAAATCTAGGTGCAAGAACGAGGTTTAAATGCTTACGAAAATCATGATGTGGGTTTCGATCGCAGTGGTGCTTCTGGCGTTGTTAGAGCTTCCCGTTACGAGTGAGCCAGTACTGGTGGAGATTGTGGTCTGTGCCTCCGGTCTCCTGGTTATCTGCCAGGCGGTTCGCGCCGGCCAGTACCTCCTTGCCTCCGGGTTCCTGCCAATTATCGTGGCTTTCAGTCCGATCTCGCCCATTGCATTTTCCGGTAGGGCTTTTCTCTGGCTGAATTGGATCGGCCTTGCGGCGTTCCTGGTTGGCGTTATCGCCTTGAAGACGGAACGAACGCTCTCTATGCCTTCGATAACAAATCGAACGCCGAGACGCGAGTCACTGTAAGCCCTTCCCGTTGAGCATTGCACACGGTGGAAGAAAGAAGCAAAACGGATAATCGGGTGGCATCGTAATTGAAATGTGCAAGGAAGTTGCCACTGACGGAACGGTACCGAACGTTTTTGCGGAGCTCGGCGATCACCACTTCCTTGCCGTAGGAAACCACGAGATCGACTTGTGTCATGTTGACCACGTTATTGTCATTGAGACCGAGCGATGGAGGGCACTATGTTAGGAAACACCGAGGATGAAGGCGATCTCGGCATCATGGATCAAGACGGGAACTACTTGTTACCTTGGAGGGAAAGCGATTTGAGGTGGTTCAAGTCTGTCACCGAAGCTGTGGAACGCATCGATAACGGCAATTATGGTGAATGTCTGAGGTGTGGCCAAGATATCGACGAAAAAACACTTGACGCTTCTCCGTGGGCCGCGTTCTGTCGCCGCTGTCAAAGGTGATTCTTCCGCCATCTGGGGAATTCGCTCGTCAATACATACTTCAGTACTGAACATTTCCGACCTGTCGCTGGCGAATTCCTGATTTGGGCGGAATTCCGGGAGTTTTGTGTTTTGATACGATGCCGGAATGCGCGACATCGTTATCCTTTTTGTTCATGTGATCGTCACCGTAGTGCGGCTTGCAAAGCCATGCGGTCTCTAGTCAGTCGTGGCCGAGTCCGCGCTTATTAAACATCAGCTGCTGATCCTCAATCGCGACGATATTTGAGATGTAATCGTCTTGCCCGCGGACCACTTCAAATTGAAGCGCGGATCGATCAGGATCCGCAGCTATCGTCGCAACTCACGTTGTGGAACCAGCAGGGCTCTAAAGTGATTCGTGGGAACCTGCTCGTCATTCCCCTCGACGATACGCTCCTTTTTGCCGGACCGATGTACTTGCAGGCGGAGCGCAGCCCGATGCCCGAATTACGTCTTGTCGTTCTCGCCACTCAGGACAGGCTGGCATATGCGACGACATTCGACGAGGCCCTACGACTTTTGCTTGAAGGCCGTGGCAACGGCTCAATCACCGTACCAAGCGAAGCGCCATCCGCACCCACACCAACCACGACGACGTCTGGGCCGCTGGACTCCATTCGCACGCTGATCGAGCGCGCCAACCAGGCGTTCGCCGATTATCGACGTCTGACTGCCGACGGCAAGCTCGCAGAAGCCGGAGCGAGACTCGAGGAACTCAAGCGGACGATCGAGGAATTGAATCGAGTCGAAGTGCCACGAAAGTAGCAGCCAGAGTGCGCCGTTTCGGAGTTATCTGGATCTTGTAAGCGTGTACTCCTCTCTCGAGACGAAGAGTTCGAGTCCCAGATGACTCCCCAGATCGTGTGATACCCAGACCTTTTGTTGAGACTGCCGTGGCCGAGCTATACTGAAGGTGGGAGTAATTTTTATGGATCCCACCAGTCATATTCCGTCCGTAACGCTATTCCACTATTTAAACGGTTCAATGCCTTTGACGGACGACGAGCGCTATCATCTGGCTCATTGCGCCTACTGCCAATCCGTTGTTGCGGAATACAAGAAATACATCGATCCAGCCATGATCCCCGCCGCTTGAAATTTGGGAGATCGCGAGCAGCTTACCCATGGCCGGTAGCACGCTTTCGTACCGGGGTGTGCTCACCGCAGGCGTGTATGCACAACTCCGTCAGTTAGGCGAGAAGCTGGATGTTCACGTCTTATCGGCAGACACGCGGGGCACGGCAAGAGAGCAGCTTCATGATCTCCCGTCGCGCTTGCATATTCTGACGGGCAGCGATCATGACGTACAGAGGAGGGATTTAGCCAAGCAATTCGATCTGCGACAGGTGGTTGCATTCGGGAATGGTCAGAATGACCGGCTACTTTCGTTGCAGGGCGGTGATCTGATGTCAAAGGGCGAAAACCTCCAGTTGCAGGTCCGCTACTTTGAAAGTACACGCGAAACGACAACAAAAATAGAACTTCAAGCATGGGGGCAGAAGCCTAAAACGGCAACACGCGGAAGTTCAATTATTTCAAGCACGACGGCATTTTCAGTAGGCACAGGCAGCCACAAACCGACTGCTTCATGCTTCGATGACATAACCTAAGGCATCGAGGATATCCCGGTTTGCAAGCGCGCTGCGTGGAGTAGATTCCTGGCGGAAGATAATGAAAGGACCTCCAGGTTAAAAACCTAAAATAATCATTTGCGATGAAGATCCAGGTCGAATGCTATTCCGGCTATAAATCGAATGAGCGGCCGATTAAGTTTTGGATCGACGAAGAGGTTTTCTTCGTGGAATCTAATTTATTGAGGATCAATGGTGTGGGACGGACGCAATGTTCTTTCGCGTGCGTGCGGACGATAGCAGAACGTACGTTCTAAGCTATAATGAAAGGACAGGCCTGTGGACCTTGGGCAAATAAGGTGTTCGCAACCACCAACCAGCGGAACTGAGAACTTTAGCGGCGCGGGTCGTTTCGCAGATTGCCCGCTCCGTGATCGCCGTTCTCTTCACGGACTTTACGATATTCTCTTCGAGCCCATTCTTCAGCTAGCCGCAGCGGCTCATCTAATTCCTGATGTCGCTGAACCGCCGGCAACGCGCGTACGGCGCGGATGGCATCGGCCGCTTCCTGCAAATCTTGTGGATCAGCCATATCGATACTTCCCTATTCATTTGACGGACTAATCATCCGATCGCTCGTCCGAAATTTAGGAAAAATTGGCGAACAGTGTGGGTCCGATTCCGATGGATGCAGGAATTTGCTCGGACGCGTCGATTAAAACTCGCGGAGCGACTCCGTCAAAACCTACTCCGCAAAATTGTCGAGGATTTCACCATCCTTTCAAGGAACTGGATGATCATGCGGTTGCCTCGACAAGGGAGTAACCCATTTGCTTTGCGAGCGATTGGAGTTTACGCAATTGGCGTTGGTGGTTGCGGGCTTCAAGTTCTGCGAAGACGGTTTCGTCGTACGTGGTGGCTTTGGGGGCATCATGCCGAGCGCGTTGAGAGCGGTAATAGTGACCCAGGTAGGATTGGCTATTGTGAGGCGACTGAGCGGCCAAGCGAAAAACCTGAGTGACGCGATTTTTGCTTTTGATCTTGGGTCCCCGGATGCGGCGTCCGGCACTGAAGCCATCTTTGCTGAGAGAGAATTTGTCATTTAGATTGGCATGATCGTAGCATTAACGGATCTCAGGGATACTGCGATTCCATGTCTTGGGAAAGTTCCCGATTATGAATCATCGCTTCAAGATTGGAGATCGCGTTCGGGTCACCGGAGCGCTGGGAGTTCGCCATGAAACCAAAGTGCCGGATACGGACAAATCCCTTCGGCAGCACGTGCAGAAGGAATCGACGAATGAACTCCTCGGCGGGAACCGTCATCTTCTTTTGTTTGTTGCCGTGAGCGTAATCCCGCCATAGAAAGGTCACGTCGTTGCCGTCGAAGGAAAGCAATCGACATACTACTGGCTTCTTGCCAGATCGAATCGAACCTGAAAATACATCTAATTTAAGAATCGGATCAGCGTAAGCTTGGCGAAACATCAATAGAAGAGTGAAGTGGACCCCAAAAACTGGACAGGGAGCTAAGGTGGAAACCCGCTGTCTTAAGGAGACAGCATGGGACAGCGGAAGCAGTTCACAGCGGGGTTCAAAGCAAAGGTCGCCGTTGAGGCGATCAAAGGACAACGGACAGCGCAGGAAATCGGGTCCATTTACGGCGTTCATCCGACGCAAGTCACGACGTGGAAAAGGCAGTTGGTGGCGCAAGCGTCGGAGATCTTCACACGGGCCGGCATTCACGACAACGACGCGATTGAGCAAGAAAAGGCGGAGCTCTATCAGCAAATCGGAAGGTTGCAGATGGAATTGGACTGGCTTCAAAAAAAGTCCGGGATCTTACGACGCTGAGCCAGAGAAGGGAAAGTATCGAGGCGAATCACCGTCGATTGAGCATCGCGCGGCAATGCGAGCTAATCGCGTTGCCGCGTTCGAGCTGGTATTACAAGCTACAGGAGGAAACGGCAGAGAATCTTCTGTTGATGCGGCTACTGGACGAGCAATACACGAGCACGCCGTTCTACGGGAGCCGGCGCATGGTGATTGCGCTCGGCGAGCAAGGCTGGAAGGTCAATCGCAAACGCGTGCAACGACTCATGCCGCAGATGGGCATCGAGGCGATCTATCCCAAACCGCGGCTGTCGGACCCCGCGCCAGGACACCGGATCTATCCATACCGGCTACGCGGCATGGTGATTACACGTCCGAATCAAGTCTGGAGCACCGATATCACTTATATCCGAATGCGGAATGGATTCGTGTATCTGGTCGCCATTCTGGATTGGTTCAGCCGCTACGTTGTGGATTGGGAAGTCTCGATCACGCTGGACACCAGCTTCTGCCTGTCAACGCTAGACCGGGCTCTGGAGAAAGCGAAGCCCGAGATCTTCAATTCCGATCAAGGCTCCCAGTTCACCAGTGCCGAGTTTACTCGGCGCTTGGAGGATGCCCGCGTTCTGATCAGCATGGATGGACGTGGCCGCGCGCTGGACAACATTTTCACCGAGCGGTTGTGGCGTACCGTCAAGTACGAAGAGGTTTACTTGAAGGACTATACCGGTGTGCTGGACGCGATTGGGAATTTGAAAGCCTACTTTCGTTTTTACAACCGGCAGCGTCCGCACCAGGCATTGAACTATCAGACTCCGGAAGCTGTGTACTTCGGCGTGAATGCCACAAAAACCGCCATGCTCAGGATCGGCCTTGCTGCCGATCGTCGTTTATAGGCCATCCTCGCGCGACGTTTTTCAGTCACGCGCGGAAGTTCAGAAAGGATGCCGCTTCGCGGCGGCATTTCTTGATGAGTTTTAAAGGCATGAGGAAATCTATCCGAACGATGGAGGCGCCGACTCCCAAGGCCGACGCCCCCACTCATCTTTCGGATGAGTTTCCAGCCGGCTATTCCTTGACGAGATGCTCTCCAGCAGAACTCGTCTCCGCTTCACCAGCTGGAGTCGAGTATGCTTCTGGGATTACCCAACTGAGGGGACTCTTACTGACGAATGAACTCGAACAACCAATTCAACACGACGGCGGCTCCATCTTAATTCACCCGTTTTTCTGTCCAAACAATGGGGTCCACCCCAGAGGCCATGCCATGAAATCAGCCAGAGAAAATAGTGCCTATCTTTCCAGGATAGAAATCCGCCAGAATGCCAATTACCCGAACACGATCTCCGATCTTAAAGCGATGATTCACAATTCGAACCTCCGCGAAACAATGAAATCGTCGTCGCCCTGAGGGAGGATGAACGAAAAGCGCAAGAAAGGCGACAACAGATTCGATTCCAGGCTGGGCGATGCTTACACGTTCGTCGGGATTGAGGCGGACACTAAACTCGTTCCATGTCTCAGGCGTGAAAGATCAGAGAGGCTTTGGCGAACCGGAACATGTAGAAGCGGGCGTGGCAATCTCGACACCGGATGGGAATAAAAAGCGGAGCATGGGCCAGCCAATCGTAAAAACGAAGATAGGAACGTCGGACATTCCTAGAGCGACAATTTGCGCAACTCAACGTTGATTCCTTCCGGGATGAGGCGGGATCGAAGCAGGGAACGCCGCGCCATTGAAAAGCTCGCCGGTCGCACGAGGCTCAGATCGCCCTCCTACGACAGCAGGCTGATTCATGACCGCTAAAGAATTCAGACTGTATCTCGGCTGACATCAAACCCCGCTCGCTTTGAGACGGGTTTTTTTCTGACGCAACATCTGGCCATTGTTCAAGCGATATCGTCGGCGTGGTTTCCTTCCGGCTTTCAGTTCGTCTTCCAGATAATCCGCCGCTTGTTTTATGGTTTCATCTAGTTCCTCTTTTGTAACCTTAGCCGGGTTCTCAGGCTCACACTTGATGACAATTCGGCCCTTTTTACCGCCGAATTCGCAATCAAAGATCACGCCTTTCGATGTTGAAACTCCGCTCTCTCCTTCGTACGGCGGCGTACCAACCAACGTTAAGACATACCCTTTGCCAGTTCTTCTCACCATAACAGTCTCCACAACTGCAAGCGTTTACTCCAGAATCTCAAGCGTGAACCTTTTCTTCAGCTTCATTCCCGCTGCACTGAGGATAGTTCGGATCGATCTCGCTGTTTGCCCTTGCTTCCCGATTACCTTGCCGAGGTCGCTCTGAGCAACTCGTAATTCAAAAACGGTCGTCTGTTCTCCTTCAATGGGCCGAACGTAAACTTGCTCTGGATTGTCCACGAGAGCCTTCACAATTTGCTCGATGAGCTCCTTCATAGCCCTCCAACCTCAACTTGTGCTTTGCTTCCTAGCCTGGATCTTCCAGGTATTTATTTCCATCTGAAACGCTACTGCGACCGGCGACGGATTCAATTCACACGGAGCCGTCCCTACAAAAAAGACGACGATGCGCACATCGAGCAGAAGAACTGGACGCACGGGCGAACAATGGCCGCCTAACGCTATAAGAAAGGACGCCCATGTCGTGGGCGGTTGTCGAGAGAAGAACCAGGGAGAGAATTTTTTGGTAGACACAGGTCATGGGCGTTTTTGGAGTGGTGGATGTGGTTTCTCTTTCATTTCTCGGATCGTCACCCGAAATTCCGGAATATAGTGGCCTTCCCACTGGCGCCAGTAGGCTTCGCGCAGGCCTGCCAACACCGAGTTGCCTTCGTCTTTGACCATGACCACCAAGTAGTTTTCGTCTGCCTGATCGCGCGGGTCTTTAAGAAGCATCCGGATGGCCTGGTGGGAACCTTTGGGGATGAGGACCGCGTGGCCCGTTTTGATGTCGATGGCCTCCCACGATTGGTTCAAATCCAGACGGAAGGTTTCCTCCACAACGGCTCCTCATATTAAGAACAGATCTATCTTATGTCGGTCAGTTGCACCGATTGATCTTTCTCTGCACAGCCAAAACGGTAACTCACACGGGCTAGATAGAGCAGCGTTTCGCGTCGCCGAACGAGACGCCCACGAGCGATCATGTCGCGGATATGCATAACGCATCCTTCCCGCTAGCCATCAGGGTATAGAGTGCGCCATTATACACCTTTGGTGAGGACAGCTCGCTTCACGGCCGCTCATTCGATCAACCAGTCTTCCTGACTACATTTGTTCGACAACGATGCCCGTTACTGGGACACTGAACGCCTCTTTGGGATAAGGGAGCATTCGCCAGCGCCGCGTAACCGGCGTCGGTTGGGCCCGTGGTCTCCGCCGTCATAGACAGCAAGGATCTTACTCGGAGAATTCGGGTCACGGAGCACGCGATCGAAGTCGATAACATCGGCATATTCTCCGCTGGTGCGGATCCATGCATTGACGGCCTGGCGCTTGAACTCGCCGGCGAGCGAAAAGACCGATAATGGCGTTAGCGCCGTTCTTGAATTCGCCTCCTTCTGCGTATATAAACGCTTCACTACTTCTGTGTAGGAAGACCGCATTGGCACCGACCGTAGGCACACGCAGGGGCCCGTTTCTCGTGAAGTCGAGCCTTGCTGAAGGCGGGATGGGCATTGTGTTTCGCGCCCTCGACACCAAGTTACAGCGTGACGTTGCGCTCAAACTCCTGCCGGACCATTTCGCGGATGATCCCGAACGGCTTGCGCGTTTTCGCCTTACGGAGCGTCGCAAGCCGGCGCTCGTTCCGTCGCCATTCCCAGAACTTTTGGTCGCGCTTGCGGGGTGTTCTCAATGTGTCCATGGTTTCCGCCCACGACGGGTCCGCCCCTTGACGCTGGTCGAGCGAAGGAAACACAAAACGTGGAGTACCGGACGATTCACCATGTGAACGCTCATGATTTCGCGCTCTCGCGAAGCTTGTCGATGGTGAGGCCATAGTGGCTGTTCTTGTCCTGCTCGATTTCCTCCCCCCAAACCGCGCGTATGTGGGGAGCCGTCAAGTGCCAGAGGGTTCCTAGAGACGCAGTTATCAACGCGATCCACCAGTAGTGCCGAAATATGGGCTTCATATCTCCAGGTTGGCCGTCGATTTTCCCAACGATGAGTACATTCCCGGCATTAGTTTGATCGCCCGACAAGGTATCAGGAACGCGTGCGGTGAGCAACGCACACTAGAATCTAACGCCACGTCGTCCGGCGTACGGATTCGCTCATTGAATGCCACGATACGCGACTCTGTGCGAGTATGTTTTACAATTGACGGGGTATGAATTTCAGGTTGGTCTCTTCCTATTCGCCGCGAGGCGATCAGGCGACGGCGATCGAGCAACTCGTGCATGGGCTGCACGACGGGGAAAAGCATCAAGTACTGCTTGGGGTGACCGGTTCGGGCAAGACGTTCACCATGGCGAAGGTCATCGAGAAGGTGAACCGTCCGACGCTGGTGCTCGCGCACAACAAAACGTTGGCGGCGCAGCTCTACCACGAGTTTCGAGGATTTTTTCCGGAAAACGCGGTCGAGTATTTCGTCAGCTACTACGACTACTACCAGCCTGAGGCCTATATCGCCTCAACCGACACCTACATCGAAAAAGAATCCACGATTAACGACGAGATCGACCGGTTGCGGCTTTCCGCCACGCGGTCGCTGTTTGAACGGCGCGACGTGGTCATCGTCGCCTCGGTCTCGTGCATCTACGGTTTGGGATCGCCTGAAGCTTATTACGGCATGCTGTTGATGCTCGAGAAGGGCCAGCGTATTTCACGCCGCGATATTCTGTCGAAGCTTGTTGAGATTCTCTACGAACGCAACGATCTCGACTTCCGGCGCGGAACGTTCCGTGTCCGCGGCGACACGGTCGAGGTGCATCCGACATACGAGAACGTCGGATTCCGAATTGAGCTCTGGGGAGATGAGGTTGATAAGCTCAGCACGTTTGATCCTCTGACCGGCGATGAACTGCGCGTACTCGATCGCCTCACCGTTTATCCCAAGAGCCATTTCGTCATGCCGCGGCCGCGGATCGAGCAGGCCGTCGAATCGATCAAGACCGAGCTTACCGGTTGGGAGGCGTTGCTCGAACGGCAAGGACGCTTGCTTGAAGCGCAGCGGGTCCACCAGCGAACGCTTTTCGATTTGGAGATGGTGAAAGAGGTTGGCTACTGCCATGGCATCGAGAATTATTCGCGGCACTTCACCGGCCGCATGCCCGGCCAGCCGCCGCCGACCTTGCTCGATTATCTCCATCAGGATTCGCTGATGTTCATCGACGAGAGTCATCAGACCATGCCGCAGCTTCGCGGTATGTATCACGGCGACCGGTCGAGGAAAGAAAACCTCGTCGAGTATGGTTTTCGACTGCCTTCAGCTCTGGATAACCGTCCACTGACGTTCGAGGAGTTCGAGAGACGGGCCAATCAACTGATTTACGTTTCAGCGACGCCGGGTCCCTACGAGTTAACCAAAGCCGGCGGAGTGGTGACTGAGCAGGTCATCCGCCCAACGGGACTGACGGATCCGGAAGTCGAAGTCCGTCCCGTCCGTGGGCAGATCGATGATCTGCTGCACGAGATTCGCAAACGAGCGGAAAAGAATGAACGCGTGCTCGTGACGACGCTCACGAAGCGAATGGCGGAGGATCTAGCGGAATATTACACGGAAGTTGGTGTGAAGTGCCGGTATCTCCATTCCGAGATCGAAACGTTGGACCGCATCAAGATCCTGCGCGGGCTGCGGCGGGGCGAGTTTGACGTGTTGATCGGCATCAATCTCCTCCGTGAGGGATTGGATCTCCCCGAGGTTTCTCTGGTTGCGATACTGGATGCAGACAAAGAAGGATTTCTAAGATCGGGCGATTCGCTCATTCAGACCATCGGCCGCGCCGCCCGCCACATCAACGGACGCGCAATCTTGTACGCCGATACCTGGACCGATTCCATGAAACGCGCGATTGACGAGACGAACCGCCGCCGCGAAATTCAACAACGGTACAACGCCGAAAACAACATCACGCCGGAGAGCATTGTCAAACCCGTCGATATGACACTCGTCGCGATCGCCGAAGCAGACTATGTCAAGGTTCCGGAGGAGGAGATCGAAGAGGCCGTGATCGACGATCCGGAAAGACTCGCCGAAACGATCGCCAAACTCGAAGCCGAAATGCGCGATGCCGCCAAAAAATTCGAGTTCGAGCGCGCCGCCGAACTGCGCGACAAAGCGCGGGAGTTGCGCGCAAAAGTGCTGTAAAATCCATCAGTATGAGCAGAGGCTATTCTCCCCCTTGTGAGGGGGAGACCGCGAGCGCAGCGAGCGGAGGGGGTCGATTTCGGAGTTTAGTTCTGGTCTGGCTTTTGTTTTTCAACGCCAACGTTTTCGGCCAGGCTGCTGCAGGCAACGAAAAATACGGTCAAAAGCAGTATGGCGATGCGGTCAACGCATTCGAGAAGATTCCACCCGCCGAACGGGATGCCGGAATTCTCAACCGGCTGGGGATTTCTTATCACCTGCTCAAGCAATTCAAAGCAGCGGAAAATGCATACAGAGCAGCCGTCTCGAAGGACCCGAAGAACACCGATGCGCCGAATAATCTCGCGGCGCTCTATTATTCGCAGCAAAGATTCAGCGATGCTGAACGTCAGATACGCCGCGCTATGGAGAAAAGTCCGGACAACGCGGTCATGCGCCTGAATCTACGTGCCGCGCGGTACGCTCGCGAGAATGCCAAGAGCGCTCGCGATGCGGCGAATGCGATTTTAAACGACAACCCGGTGCTGATCGAAAAACGCGATGGCGACCTGCTTCAGGTTCAAATCCTCATGGCCCGGAAAGATCTCGAGGAAGCGACATTGCATGAGAGGCGCGGCGATTCATTCTTCGCGAGAAAGATTTACGAAGAGGCCATCGTGGAGTACGGAAAGGCGGTTGCCCTTGACCGCTACAATGCATCCGTGTTGAATCGTTTGGGTCTGGTTTATCATCAGAGCCAGAAACTTGCCGATGCCGAGCGGTACTATCGCGAGGCGTTGAAGCAGAATCCCTACTTCATTGAGGTACTCAACAATCTCGGCACGGTTGAATACGTGCGGAAAAATTACGACCGCGCGCTCGAGCAGTACGAAAGGGCTCTCAAGATTCGGCCGGAATCGCCGACGATTCTTTTGAATATGGGAGCCTGTTTGTTCGACATGAAGCGATATGACGAGGCGTTCAAAGCGACCCAGCGCGCGATAGAAATCGATCCTCGAGTTCTCGATCGCACTTCGGGTTTTGGCACGTTAATTCAAACCTCGCGCAGGAATGATCCCACCGTCAGTTTCTACTTCGCTAAAATCTACGCTGCCCGCGGCGAGAAAGAGCTGGCCATTTCCTATCTCAATCGAGCGTTGGATGAAGGATTTAGAGAATACGACAAAATCAAGTCCGAGCCCGCGTTCGTCGCTCTTGCACAGGAAGAGGGTTTCATCAAGATAATGGAGCGAATCACCGCCGAAGCCACCTCCCGGTGATGATGCATTCCCCTCCTCTGCGAGGAGGGGAATGCGGCTCTGCCAAACATACGTAATCAATAATTCAGAAGCGCAACACTAAATGGAATATTTGGATTTCGCCATCGATGTCGCCCGCGCGGCCGGCGATGTCTTGAAGCACTACATGGACCGCGAAAAACAGGTTGCGCTCAAAGGACGAGCCAACCTGGTGACAATTGCGGACAAAGAAAGCGAAGCGCTCATCATTCGCCGCATTGTGGAACGATACCCGGCGCATGCCATTCTCGCCGAAGAGTCCGGCGTCTCGGGCGCCAAGGCGGGCGATGAGGGGAAGTGGATCATCGATCCCCTGGATGGAACAACGAATTTTGCCCATCAGTTTCCCTTCTTTTCCGTCTCTATCGGATTCGAGAAAGCGGGGGAGGTCCTTTGTGGCGCGGTCTACGACCCCTGGCGCGATGAAATGTTCACCGGCGCACGCGGACAGGGATCGTTTATGAACGGGCAACGGCTTCGCGTTTCGCATATTGACAAGCTCGGCAGCGGCTTAATCCTGACGGGCTTCCCTTACACGATGCGCGAGAAAATGAAAACCGCCATCAGTCAATTCGAGGCATTCCTGTTTGAGAGTCAAGCTGTACGCCGCGCCGGCTCCGCCGCTTTGGATCTGGGCTACGTTGCGCTTGGACGTGCAGACGGTTTTTGGGAAATGGACCTCCATCCCTGGGACACCGCCGCCGGCCTTGTGATTCTTGAAGAGGCTGGCGGCCGCGTCACGGATTTCGCGGGCAACCCATTCTCGGTCTACGGAAAACGAATCGTCGCCTCCAACGGCCGGATCCACGACGAGATGGTCGCGGTGCTGGACAGGTTGTAGTTCACGATGAGGGTGGGAGGAAGAAGAGTAGTAGATAAGAGCAGTGAAGAAGAGCATTGGAGGGGGTGAGAAGGTGAAGAACACGAAGAAGGCCATTCCCCTCCTCACAGAGGAGGGGGTGGCTGCGCCACCAAGAAAATGCCGCGAAGCGACCGAAGCGGCGCAGACGGGGTGGTCAGCTCGGCTGCAAATTTTGTTTGATGGTTTCCAGGACAAATTCGATGTTGTCGCGCACGTCGCGATTTTCAAATCGAATTACCTTCATCTAGCCTTTTCCAAGTACTCGGTCCGCTGCTGGTCGTATTCGTCGGAGTTGGAGCCAAATGTGGTGCACCATCTAGTTCGACCACCAGCCGACACTCCGCGCAGCAGAAATCGACAATGTACGGGCCTACGCTACTTTGTCGTCAAAATTTTTTGCCGAGGAGCTTTCGGTGCTGAAGGTAGGTCCAGAGCACGGCTTCCGCTGCGGTTGAGTTGTTACGCAGGTCTCTTCGATTGGCTTTCTTCCTGCGAACATTAAAGAGAGAAGATCGGCGGCTCACGCACGGGCATAAGCACAGATTGTGCGGAACTGACCACCGCGTCTGCGCCTTCGCTGCGCTCGGCGCAGCCACTCTTGAGGCTTCGCCCTGTCGGGGCTCGCGCTTCGCGCCCTTCCTCTGCGAGGAGGGGAATGCGCTCCCCCACGACACCTCGCTCACCTCACTTTGCCCCACCCCTCCTCACGTCAAACCCTCTTCACACCCCTATCATCTTGATCACAATCATGGTCCGGTCGTCTTGAGGACGCACGCGACCGATAAAATCGGCGAGGACGGCACTGATGGACTTTACGATGTCTTTGGCGGATTTTTCGTGATTACTGCGAACGGTTTCGGCAAGGCGCCTCAACCCGAATTCTTCGCCACCGTCATTTCTCATCTCGACAACACCATCGGAATGAAAAACCAGAATGTCATCTGTCTGTAGCAGCAGTTCGGTTTCCTCATACTTGGAATTTGCGAAAAGGCCGAGGGGTATGCCCCCGATATCCAGATACGTGGGTTGGCCGGCACGCACCAGCAGCGGATAAGGTAGACCGGAATTTGCCAGACTGATGATCTTGGTTTTGGGTTCGTAGATCGAATACGTCACTGCGATATATTGGCCTTCGACAGGCCGCTGGAAGAGGGTTTTGTTGACCAACTCCAGCATCTCGCCAGGAGGATACTTCCGTCCGGCTCGCGTCCGGATCACACCGCTGGCAAGCGCGCCATAGAGCGCTGCCGGCGCACCTTTCCCCGCGACATCACCTAGAACGATCGCGAGACGCCCGTCATCGAATTGGATCCAGTCGTACAGATCACCGCCGAGTTGGGCGACCGGCTTGAAAAGCACCGCGGTCTCGAGCGCCGGAATCGGCGGAAACTCATCGGGCATCAATTGACGCTGGATCTCTCGCGCAATCTTCATCTCGCGCGCCATGCGGCGTTCATTGTCGGCCACGCGTTCATAGAGTTCCGCGTTCACCAGCGCCGATGCGATGCGGGATGCGAGCGTCATCAGGAAGGCCTCGTGGTATTCCGTGAAATAGTTCACCTGTGTGCTTTCCAGATCGACAACGCCAACGACTCGACCCTTCGATGTCAGGGGCACCACCAACTCCGAACGTGTCTCCCTATGAACGTTTAAATACCGCGGGTCTTTCGTAACGTCGCCAATGCGCAGCGGCGTGTTTAGCATGGCAGCGGTGCCGATGAGACCGGTACCTACGGGCAAAACGAGTTTTTGGTTCTCGCGTTCATTGGATCGGATGACGAAAGTAGGTCTCAGCAATCCCTGTTTTTCGTCGATCAGGAAAATCGAGAACGTGTGGTAGTCGATCTTCTGCTTCACGGCCGCAGCAATCTTATGAACCAGCTCGTCGACCTGGAGTGTCGATCCCATATCGAGGCTGATGTCATACAACAGCGCGAGCAGCTCCCGGTTCCGGCGTTCGCTCTCGTACACGCGCGCGTTTTCAATCGCGATGGCGATTTGGCTCGCCAACAGACTGAGCAGCCGGCTCTGATCCTCCTTGAAATAATGTGGCTCCGGACTCTGGATATCGAGCACGCCCACGACGCGATTCTGACTGATCAGAGGCACAGCGAGCTCGGATCGGATATTTTTCACGGCCTCGATGTAGCGCGGGTACGTTCTGACGTCGTCTACGACGACGATTCGTCGTTCCATGGCCGCGGTGCCTGTAACGCCATTGCCGATCTTGATGCGGAGGTTCTTGACGACGTCCGGCGGATGGCCGATAGCGAATCGCAGGTAAAGCTCCTGGTTTTCGTAGTCGACGAGGAATATCGCGAAGACATCAAAAGGTACGATCCGATTTGTCAGTTCTGCAATCTTCTGCAGCAACTCGTCCAGGTCGAGAATCGACGTGATCTCGTGATTGATCTCGACCAGCGTCGATACAAATCGCGTCGCTTCAGCACTGATTGCTGCGGGATCCGGCTTCACAGTTTGCTGGCCTCTTCAATAATTTTAATGCCTGAACTGGTGCCGAGCCTCGACGCCCCAGCCTGCAATAACTGCAGCGCTTCCGCGTATGAGCGAATGCCTCCGGCCGCCTTGATCTGAATTTCAGGAAGCAAACTCGATCGCATCATGCGCACATCTTCCACCGTAGCGCCCGACGGGCCATAGCCGGTGGAAGTCTTCATGAAGTCCGGCTTCACACGATTGGCGGCTTTGCAGACACGCAACTTCTCGTCGTCGGTGAGATAAGCGGTCTCGATAATGAATTTCGTCCGGACGCCGATGGTTCGTGCCTTGGAGGTGAGGTATTCCATTTCCTGCTCGATCGCTTTCTCGTCTCCCGATTTCAGCGCAGCGATGTTGATGACAAAATCCATTTCATCGGCTCCACGCGCCGCGCTGGCTCGCATTTCGGCTTCCTTGATTTCCGTGTATGTGACGCCGAAAGGGAACGCGATAACGGTTGCGATTTTCACTCGCGACTCTTTCAAGATCTCACGAGCCATCGGGACGTACGATGGAAAAACGCAAACAGCCGCCATTCCGTATTCGACCGCCTCGGTGCAAAGGCGGCGAATATCGGTTGTGGTCCCGATAGGACGCAAGAGAGTGTGATCGATATGCCGGCCGAAGTCAGATTTCATCTAAAACACGAATATCGGGAAGATTGCGATACCGCTGCGCATAGTCCAGACCGAAGCCGACGACGAACTTGTTGGGTATCTTGAATCCCACGTAATCGATCGGGCGGTTGTACTTCGACTTGCCCGGTTTCTCGAGCAGGGCGGCTACGCGAAGCGATCGCGCTCCCCGGCCCGAAAGGATGTTGTAAACGTGAAACAACGTAAGTCCTGTGTCCACAATATCTTCAACAATAATGACATCTTTGCCGCCAACGGAAATTTCCAGGTCTTTCTCAATGTGTACCGTACCCGACGTCGTTGTCGCGTCGCCATAACTTGACACCGACATAAAATCTACTTCGACAGGAGTTTCCAGCGAAATGGCGCGAATCAAGTCCGCCAGGAAAATGAAGCTGCCTTTCAAGATCCCAACGAGGGTGACTGGCGTTTTCACGTAATCGTTGGAAATCTGGCGGCCCAATTCCGCAATCCGGCGCTGGATCTCCTGTTCCGTGATGAGAATCGTGCCCAGCGCCGTCTTCATCGCGCAGTTAGTTTATGGTATAAACGCGGCAGACACCAGTGAGGTCGCCACAATGGCTAGACGGGCAATCGTCGTATTGGCGCTTATTTTATTCACCTTTTGTGTTTTCGGGTCCCAGGTCGTACCGCAGCAGAGAAACCGCGGAGTTGACCTGGCGATTCGCGGAAAAGTAGTTATCGGCAACGGCGGTGACGTCGGGCAACGCGTTGAAGTGCGCCTCGAAAAAACAACCATGCAGGTGGTTCAAACCACTTATACCGACGGCGGTGGTGGTTTTGAATTTCGCAATCTCGCTCCCGGTTCGTATTTCATCGCAGTATCAGCCGACGGTTATGAATCGGCGAGGCAGCAGGTCGAGGTGTTCAACAACTTCGGCGCCTCTAACGTCACGATCTTTCTCGGTAAATCTGCTGCGGATCCGCGCTCCCGCCTCTCGGGACTGGATGCCGAAGATCGCGATGTGATCGACATCAGCCAGATGAAGGAGAACCTTCCTAAGAAAGCCGTCCAGGAATATGAAAAAGCGATAGACGAGAAGAAAAGAGGGAAGCTGGAAAACGCCGTCAAACTGCTGGAGAGTGCGGTTCGCCTCGCGCCGAATTTTTACCACGCCCATAACAATCTGGGCAGCCTCTATCAAAGCTTGAAGCGATACCCGGAGGCTGAAAAGGAGTACACGCGCAGCCGTGAGTTGAACGCGAAGAGCGAAAGACCCTTGGTCAATCTCGGCAGCCTTTATATTGAAGAGGCGGAACTGCAAAAAGAGGATGCCGAGTTGACCGGCCGGATTCTCGATCAGGCGTTGGATGCCCTGGAAGCTGCCGTAAAACTCAATCCGCGTTCTGCGCCGGCATACTTGCTGCTTGGAACCGCAAACTATAAATCTTCTTTCCTCGAAGAAGCCGAAGCCGCTTTCAAGAAGGCCCACGATCTTAATCCGAATCTTACTCGGATCCATTTGTTGCTCGCCAACATCTACGTAAGGCAGCAGAAGTGGCACGAGGTCATCGACGAGACCGACACATATCTGAAGGAGAATCCTAAAGCTCCCGACCGCGCCGCTGTCGAAGACATCCGCGCCAAGATCGTAAGGGAGCATGCGCCGTAGAAGATTGACGAGACTTGTGAGTCCGAAATATTCCCCTCCTCTGCGAGGAGGGGAATATGCTCGCCCTAACGTCTTGCCAAAAAAACATAGAGCATCGCCGCAGTTACGCCTCATCAGCCACGAGAGGGAATGACGACTCAGGAGCTTCGGCGCTCGGCACGGCTCATTTGGGAGGCCGCGCTGATTGCAGCGAATCCTGCCGTATGCATTCGAAAATTTCTTCAACTCCATGACAATATCCTTATCGCCGGGGGCAAGGAAATCGCGATTCGCGGCCGTTTGATCGTCATCGGCGCCGGTAAGGCGAGCGCGAAAATGACCCAGATCACTGCGGAAATTTTGGGCAGCCACATCAGTAGCGGGCTTATTGTCACGAAGTATGGCCACGCACTGCCGCTTCAACGGATTCGGCTTGTTGAGGCCGCCCATCCTATTCCCGACGGTGCCGGAGTTCGCGCGGTGTATGAGACCCGCGAGTTGCTCCGGGGATTGAGCGAGGATGACATCGTGCTTGTTTTGATCTCCGGGGGAGGTTCGGCTTTATGGCCCGCCCCGGCCGAGGGAATCACGCTGGAAGAGAAACAGCAAACGACATCTCTTTTGCTGCGCGCCGGCGCCACGATTCGCGAACTGAACGCCGTACGCAAACATCTGTCGGAGATCAAAGGAGGACAGCTCGCCAGGTGGGCATCTCCGGCACGTGTGATTTCGCTAATAATGTCCGACGTCATCGGAGATCCCATCGACTTTATTGCTTCCGGACCTACGGCTCCGGATACCACGTCATTCTCCGACGCTCTCGCCATCGTTCAGAAATACGGTCTTGATGTTCCGGACGCTGTGCGGGAAAGATTCCAAGAAGGCGTGCGGGGAGCTATTCCGGATACCCCCAAACCTGGGGACCCGGTCTTCAAGAAGGTCGATAATTACGTGATCGCCAGCAACCGGTTGCTCGTCGATGCGGCCGCCGACAAAGCGCGCGAACTGCGTTTCAATACGCTGCTGCTCGGGACTGAGCTCGAAGGAGAAGCGAAAGACCTCGGCCTTTTCTTCGCTGCAATCGCGCGGGAAACAGGGCGCTCAGGAAATCCTGTCCAATCGCCGGCGTGCATCCTGGCTGCCGGTGAGACGACTGTGACTCTCCACGGTAACGGGACCGGAGGAAGAAATCAGGAAATGGCGCTCGCGTGGGCGATCTCCGTCGCGTCGCAGCCGTTCTCGTCACAAGCCTGTTTCGCCAGTGTGGCGACCGACGGCAGCGACGGTCCAACAAGCGCAGCCGGCGGACTGGTGGATCCATTCACGTGCTCACGCGCGATCGAACTCGGATTGATGCCCCAGAATTTTCTTCGCTCCAATGATTCTTTTAATTTTCTAAAAGCGACGGAGGATCTCATCATCACCGGTCCGACACAAACGAACCTGATGGACCTGCAAATCTTGCTGGTTGGATGATGTGTGCATTCCCCTCCTCGCAGAGGGGTGGCCGAAGGCCGGGGTGGTCAGTTCGGCCGAAAGCGTCGCCGAACTGACCACCCCGGCTGCGCCTTCGCTGCGCTTGGCGCATCCGCCCCTCCTCTGCAGATTTCCACCATGTGATCTCCTTGTTAGAAAAAACGGGGTGGTCCCCGCAAGAGAACCACCCCGTTATTCACGGCTGCGCCCTGTCGGGCTTGCGCTTCGCGCGGTTAGATGACCATCCGTTCGACCGCATCGCTCCAGTCGGAGAAGCCCAGTTTCCCGTATGCCCGTACCTGGAACGTGTAGGTCGTACCAGGTGTGAGGTTGTTGACGGGGGTTGCCGGTTTCGTGCTCGGGACCACTATCGTTGTCCAATTGAGAGTGGCTCCCGAAGCCGGAACCGGTCCATACCGCAGTTCGTAGCTTCTGGCTTTGACCGATTGGATCGTCACTAAGAGCTGCCCGGTGCTGCCCTGATCGATCTTCACGATCGAGGGTGTGGATACCGGCTGCGATGGAGTGCGCTGGCGCGCCGACGCGGGAACGAAACCGCTAGAGACAAACGTGTGCGGATCACCCTTGCAGGCGACCTCGACGTAGTGTCCGAGTAGACGCAGCATGATGACCGCATCCGCACGGCGCTTGTCCCGCTCCGTGATGGCCGATTTTCCCCCATCCAGAGCGGCAGCGGCCGTATAGGCGTCGATGGCTGCCTTGAAGCCCGCCATATCGACAGGTGGATTGGGATATGCCGGATTGTTCAACATTCCGGCCCCGCGGGTGGCCGCCACTGCACAACTTTTAACAATCGAGCCAGGTAATCTCAGGTAATTAGAGAGAAGATGAAGAAGATTGCGTTCCTCTCCTTCGTGCTGTGGGCGGAGGTTGCGTCGGGTCAGGTTACTTACCCGCCTGTGACGATTGCTTTTCCTCACGTTGTTGCCGGCGGCGATCCGAACGGACCGCACTACGTGACCCTGCTTCAAATCGTGAACAACAATTCAGCTTCGACGACGGCGCATGTGACGTTGTTTTCAGATAGCGGATCGCCTCTCGCCGTTCTGTTCGATGGGCAGGATCCGCAATCCACGATCGATCTCAAATTGGACGGCGGGCAGAGTAGACAAGTAAAAATTAATATCAATGGCGCAATCACCGTGGGCTGGATGGAGATCGTCTACTCGCCTTGTGACGCGCTCACGACAGTTCTTCTCGATTCATTCTCCGGAACGACGCTCATTTCAGAGATCGGAGTCGATTCCGCCTCTGACGTCGTGCCGGCTACGGATTTCGCCGCTGAAACGGATGGCGTCCTGAATACCGGAATCGCGATCGCCAATCCCGACACGGCTGCGGCATACGTCCTGGCTCGATTATGGGATCCGAGTACGGGGAGTGTGCTGGCAAGCAATGCGTTATCTGTACCGGCCAATGGGCATGTTGCCCGATTTCTGACAGAGCTGTTTCCCAGCGTTTCCAACATCAAACAGATTCGCGCGAAAGTCTCTCTGGACTCATGTTCCAGTTCGGCATGCAATCTCGCCGGCGGGAACGGCTTCATTGCCACAGCCGTGCGGATCAACGGTGAGCAACTGACGACCATACCGGTCGCTGGTAGACCCGACGGTGGAAGCCAGGTCCGTATTCTGCCTCAAGTCGCGTTTGGCGGCCCGGCAACCGATATCAATATCAAGACGGTCTTGTATTTCACAACCAACGTCTCGACCGGCGTTTTCGGTACGGCTGATATTTTCGATGATGACGGCAATCCATTGCCTGCATCCGCTGACGGCGCGGCTCCGGCATCGTCGATCACGTTCACCGTTCCAGGTAATCGCGTCACCCGTGTGGTACTCAGCGGTGACGACACGGTGCGGAGCGGGTGGCTGCGGCTGACTTTGCCCGGGACTGTCCATTTGCTCGTGAGCGCCGTTTTTCAGACGTTTGCCGGGTCTGATCTCGTTTCCGAAGCGAGTGTCCTGGAATCGGTTCCGCTGGCTCGCGGCCTGATTTACGTGAAGAGCCAGTCGACATCACAGGACGTTGGTGTGGCGTTCGTCAATCCCCAGACGTCGCCGGCTGCGATCGATCTTAGACTGTTGAACCGCAACGGCGACGTGATCGGCAATCAGCAAATCACGCTAGCGTCTAATGGACACGTAGCGCGGTTTGTCACGGAGATCTTTCCACAGCTCGCCTCGCTGCCCGACTTCGATGGCGCTCTATCTCTACACGGCGCGGCCATATTTGCGGCAACGGCTCTGCGACTCACGGGCGCCAAAATTGCGGCATTGCCGATTGCGTCCAATAGCATGTACCGGCCGACCATCAATACCGTTCGCGTTACGAAGACGCAGGGATCGCCCGCTCGAATCAGTTTCGAAATCGACGTGACCGATTACGACTCCGACATTGTAACGAATTCCTCCACCACTGTTTCCGGCGTAGCATATGTGGATTTCGGTGATGCCGGATATGACTATGGACCTGTGATGATTGATGGCGCAAGCCTGCTCCAATCAGGCCAGCGGGACGCTGAGCGGCACATTTCAACCCCGAACGTGACTGGCGCAGTCCCGAGCGGATATCCGGCCGTGTTCTACATATACATCTTCGATTCGGCCGGCAATCAGAGTAATTTCGTCGCCATACCAACCAAGTTTTGAAGCGAGACGTGGCGGCCGACGTCAGGTCGGACGCTTCGACGTGCTCCGCGCGATCATGCCCAAGGCTGTCGACGGGCCCAACGGAGCGAGATTCTCTGGGGCTTATTCTTGTGTATCGGACAGAACCGGCCCTTCACGGTCCACTCGATCCGCAAACGATGGACGCAATGGGCGGTTCGGGTAGCTGGCGATAACTTGTGAATCAGTTCTGCACGCCAGGAAACTGTTTAATGTAGTTCGGGACGGAATCTTTCACTGAGATGATTCTTCGAGTCTTGTCAGGCATAGTAATTGTCACCGTGTCCGCATAGACGTGATTGGAGGGGTTCTGATATTGGTAGTGATAAACCTCTCCATTTACAAATGCCTGGCCGATCAGAGTGCGGTTTTCGTATTCATTGCGTACAAGAACTTGCCCCGTTTCGTCGGCGATCGATGTCATCAAAGGGCCGTCATAAGAAAAATGGCGGCTCTCTCCCGAGGACCGTTGGACATCAGTAAGCATGCCGTCGTTGTTGTATTGGTAAGTGGCCCAGTGCTGGCTAAGATCTTCAGCGCGGACGATCCGGGATTGACGGTCATAAGTGAAATGGATCGCCTCTCCAGAAGAGGAACGAATTTCCTGAAGGTCTCTTTTGCCGTCGCGATGAAGCTCTAACTTCGCACCGTTCGTACCGGTCATCTCGGTCGGCGCGCCCTGCGCCATGTTGCTCGCGTTGTATGACTCGGGAAATACAATCGTCGAGCCGTCGGCAAGCTTCATCGTCCAGCCATGGCCATTCCAGGCAATCGTCGATTTGTAATATCGTGTTGAGGTCTCGGAATGCCGATACACAGCATCGGCGTAACCTGTCCCCTTGGACACCCGGGAAAAGAACAGGAAGTCGCCGTCTTCCAGAAGAATAAGCAAATACGTGTAGGGATTCCGTGAGCCGACCGGGGCAATATCGAATGGGTGATTTGTATTCTGGCCGAAGGCGTGAACGTGGTTCGGGTGCATCCAGTCGGTTGAAGTGTAAGTACGTGTCAACGGGATTTCGACAGTGCCCGCTGCATACAGATCGGTTTCACGCATGACAAACGAGCCATAACGCAGGTCCGCTTCGTATCGCTCAATCGGATCCGTATTCCTTTGTCCGAGAACGCATTGCCCGAGTGTCGGAGCAATCTTGTGCCCTGCCACTGTTGCATAGATGCACGGGTACTCCCCATTCCATGACGGCGGTGGAACCTCAATGGGCATTTCCTGGGAGCCAACCCGAGCAACTTGCGTATGGACATCCACATAAGCGCCGGGCTCGTACTCGACGACACTGCCGGAGATGACATTGATTTTCTTGTGCAGTTCCGGAGCAAGGACCTCCAAGGTATCGAATATCCATTGTCCCTTGCCCCTGCCGGCGATGACGTGAGCTGTCCCCTGGCCCAGTGGCCCATGCACGCGAAGTTCAAGCTGTGCTTCGTTCCATCCCGTTTCGTCCTTGAGAACATCGCCAGACACGGTGCCGAGCGTTAGGGGAGAACCTAATACATTTGTCACGACTGGGCTCGTGTTGAGTCTGGAAAGTGCCTCGTTCGCAGCCACGTTTCGTTCTGTCTGGCGGCTCTGATGAACTACAACTGCAATACCGATCAAAATCGAGAGGCACGCCAGCAGTAACGCAAATTGGGTCGTTTTTCGATGGGATACAGGAACGTTTTTGGAGTGCCCGCAAAGTGGGCATGCGCCGCCAACACGAACCGCGTGGTTCAGGGAAGTTTCAAGGATTTCATCGACGGCTTGATTTACTTCGTCTGGAGTGGGTTCGAAATCAATACCGCATTCACGACAGTTCACCATTGCTTCATTCCGAGTTACGGCATTCTATATGAGCCCACCGAAGAGTATCACACGAGCCAGCACGCCCGCACCCGACTGAAGTGCTATTGTGCGCGCAGCCAATTTGTACAAGTGGATGCAGAATGGGATCAGTATTGTGTGGCTAACATTAACGCTCGTTCGTCTGATCTGCGCCGTGCACAGTTCAGCAAAAAATCGAACATGACTGCTCTGGTCTCTGCGTCATCTAGATGAAAAACCAGAATCGTATTGTTCTGTTGCTCATATCGGTGTTGGCCTTGGCAGGCATAGCTTACATTGTCGCAGCCGGCTTCGACCAGGATCAGTACTTGGAGGTTGTTGAGGGTGGTCGCGGTCCAAAGGGATATCCACTGCAGGGAGTTGCAACTTTCGCCGCCATTGCAACGGCAGAGTCACTGATATTTCTAGTTATCCTTCGCCCAAACAGCTATAGGAAATCATGGCGACGTGCTTTGCTGGCATTGACGGCATCAGTCGCGCTATCACTCTTCTGGGGAATGGCCGTAATGCATGCTCCACCATTTTACATCGCCCACGTATTCTGGCTATTTTTTTCCGCAGCCCCCACAATGCTTCTGCTGTTCGTGGTTTCCGCTATTGCGGCTTGGCGCAATGCCCACGTCAAGCACTGAGTGTGAACAATACATTTTGTCGTAAACGTTCTGATTTGCTGTCCCGTATGATCCAAGGTCAACAAGCGGCGCTCATTGCTATCCGCGATCGCAACGGCACTGTAGTGACGCTCGAACGAGACGCCAACCGAAACCTGACGCGAGCGATTTCACCGTTGATGCAGGACTCAGTGTAGTTGGGTCGTTGGGAGCTGGGGGTGCCACACAGGCCATCAGAGCCGGCGGAATTGGCAACATCGGCTACTATGAGATTGGACAAAAGACTCTCTCCGCGAGCAGCCACGCAACTTATGGCCAAATTGCCGACCCAGTATAGCAGGAGGGATGCAGATAGTTGCCGATCAGGGCTGGGTGAGGGCGATATTACCTGATGTGACCGGCCAGTTCGGTAGAACTATCGGCACTGGTTTCACGCCACGCGGATGTAATTAACAATGAACGTTTGTGAGATCTTTTTTCTCCTCTTAGCGTTAGCCTGGGCCACCCATGAATGACTTAGTCACCCCATCGTCACGACAGTCGGAACCTAAATGGCTCCGGCTTTTACTAAAAACGGCTCTTCCGGGAACGATTCTCCTTGCCTCCCGTTTGGTGTATGAGCAGACAGTCATGACATGGAGGGACGGCGAACAGATGATTGGATTCACTCTGGCTCACGTCTTTCCTTTTCTGTATCTCTGGGTCATTCTGGCGCACATCGCGTTGCTATCCGTTGCCGTCGCATGGTTTCGAGGTTTGCAACTCTCAAGAAAGAACTGGTCTCTGGTATTGACCCTGTGCCTCTTCACTGGCTTGCTTTATATTCCCTACAGTGCCTGGATGGCGGCGACAGTTCGGATAGCTGGCCCGGGAGACCACGGCCAGAACTTTCTTATGATTGCCGCGGTCGATGGAAGGCTCGCACTGGCAAAGGCTCTGGTTGAGAGCGGCGTATCCCCAAATACGAGCGGAGGAGGAAGCACGGCGCTTGAGATGGCGTGTCGTGGCGGGCGCATCAATGTGGCAGAGTATCTGCTCTCCCAAGGAGCAAAAATACGAAACGCCCCGAGTTGTGAAGGCGTATTAACTGGAAAGTAGGATCTTGTGCGACTCTTTGGAGACTGATCAAGTCCCACGATGTATCCGTCACTCGCCGTGCTTCCTCTTGTCCTGGCGAGGTGTGATGAGAAGGCCTCCTCGGGGTAGAGGTTGATACCGGGGTAGGTCGCCCGTTCAGTACTGGCGAGCCTTCGCAAACCCAATTGTGATTCCGCTCATCCGCTCGATCCATCTCTCGATTGCGTGAATTGTGGTCGTGCGTCCAGGGTCTACAATGCACGTGTGGCCCTTGCTCAACATAAACGCATTATGTGACGTCGCCACAGTCCGGAAAACCCCGCAAATGGCCGCCGGATACTTGCGGCATCGCGTTTGAAAAGCTTATTCTTGGTAAACGCGCACCTCTTAGCTGAGATCGCCCCACTCGATGTGGCTGAGCACGGCTTCGACTCGCGACAATCGAGAGACTGATCACGATCCACGAAATGTTTTTTGCGCCGAGAAAATAATCCTTAACCGTGCGCTGCGACCGGCGGAAGAGCCTGCCGAAGGCGGTAATTCCCACCAGATAGAGCAACAAGACCGCGTAATCGACGGCCGAAAATCCCGTCATAAATGCCAGCCGCGAAGCAGCGTCAAGAGAGTAGCTCCACGCGGAAGTGGCGCGCAATCTCTGATATCATCCGCAGCATGGTGAAGCCAATGACTGTTTGGACTTGGTTGCTGATTTTGGTGGCCGGCGCAACGAGCCTGCCGGCGCAGCAGGCCGGAGCACCGGTAACGATCCGCGCGGCGCAGATTTTTGACGGCCGCGCTGTGCAGCGGAATGTTGTCGTCACCGTGCGCGGGTCGAAGATCGAGCGTGTCGCGCCGGCCGCCGGCGCAGTAACGTACGACCTTGGATCGATGACGCTGCTGCCCGGGTTCATCGACACACACGTTCATATCGGATGGCACTTCGATGCGAACAACAGGTGGGTCGATGAAGGAGAATCTGCGGGCCAGGCGGCGCTCTATGCAGCAGAAAACGCGTACGTCACGTTGATGGCGGGGTTCACAACCGTGCAGAGTGTAGGCAGGCCGTCCGACAAGCCGCTTCGGGATGCGATTGCGCGCGGCGTGCTCCCCGGTCCTCGTATCCTCACCTCGCTCGACCAAATGACGGATGCGCGGCTGACACCGCAGCAGCTTCGCGAATACGTTCGACGCAAGAAAGCAGAAGGTGCGGATCTGATCAAGATCTTCGCGTCGGCCAGTATCAGGGATGGCGGCGGGGCGACCCTCTCCCAGGAACAGCTCGATGCAGCCTGCGGCGAAGCTCGCGCGCAGGGCCTGCGGACAATGATCCACGCGCAGAGCGCCGAATCGATGATACGAGCCGCGCGGGCGCACTGCACTGCCGTCGAACATGGCGTCCTCGCGACGCAGGAAGCATTCACCATTCTCGCCCAGAACGGCATCTGGTTCGATCCCAACATCGGCCTCAACTTCCCAAACTATTTCGAGTTCAAACCCCGGTTCCTCGGCCTGGGCAACTACAGCGAAGAAGGCTTTGCAGCGATGGAAAAGGCGCACGCTCTCGGCGGTCCGATGTTCAAGATGGCCTTGAGGACGCACGGACTCAAGCTGGTGATGGGCACAGACGCCAACGCAGGCGCACATGGACGGAATGCCAGAGAAACCATCGAGCGCGTCCGGTTCGGCCAGAAGCCGATGGAGGCGCTGATCGATCTGACCTCGCACGGCGCCGAGTCGATGAATCTGCAGAACCTGATCGGCTCCATCACGCCGGGGCTTGAAGCGGATCTCGTCGCGGTCGACGGCGATCCCCTGACCGATATCACCGCTCTCGAGCGCGTGCGGTTCGTCATGAAAGCCGGCAAGCTCTACAAACGGTAGCTCAGGATGGAGCGGATTGCGTCCATTCAACGGAACCTCGCGGATGAGAGTGCCGGTAATGACAGTGCGCACTTGGCTATCCGTCGTCTGGACCGGCGCAATCGTTTCAGTAATGCTGATGGTCTCGGTGGTATAGGGAAGAAACCATGACTGTAATCACCACATTGCGTATTGAGACTCGTCCGGACGGCATTTACTACGTCGCTCATCCGCGCGCCAAATCTCCGGGCACCGATTTCAAGCTGGTTCGCAGCGATCGCGGGCAGGCTGTTTTTGAGAATCCGTCGCATGACTTTCCCAAGCGCATCATCTATCGCCTCAACACGGACGGCTCACTCACCGCGCGTGTCGAAGGGGATGGCTCCGAAAAGGAAAAAGCACAGGACTTTCATTACCGCCCCGTGAAACGAAATTGACGCACGTCAATCTGACGCGAATCTATACGTTCGACAAGTTGAGATCGTGAACATTCCCCTTCCATGCGTCGCACAGACGAATCTAGGCAAAATAAAATGCTCCGCCTGTGGTCGGCAGTTTCGTGGAAGGCGTATTATGTCAACCTGCCGGGGGCGCACGCAGAATTTAAGGTTGGCGCACGCCGGCGCACGGCGGATTTAAGGCAGCGCACGGGGCCCGAATCGTCTACGGAAGCGGCTTAAGTCCAAACCTCGACAACGGAGAGCTTCTATGTTGAGTGTGTTGAAAGGCGATATGGTTGTGTGGATCGATATCGGCCATATGAATGCGAAGGGCATACCAAGACTCGGGCCAGTAAAATTCTTCTCACAAATAACCGCAAAAGAAAGTCAATTCAATCCCGCCTCAAACGTCGCACGTGGCGCTAATGAAACTCTCGGAGCGTTGTCGGATCGAGGGAGTTTCTATTCGATCGATATGTTGTCAGTGGGCCCAAATAAGTTTAAGGTGGTTGATAAGAACTTGAGGATTGGCGACGATGAAATGCCCTATAACTACCTGCGGGGCTTTGGTTATAACCACGATGACTTGGCGGTCGAGCTGTTGACTGACAATGGCGGCCGGATCAAGGATGCATCCAACGTTCTCATAGATAATCGGCATGCGAAAAAAGGAACGGGTCTCGCAACCGATATCGGTGTCGGTGCTGTGGTTCGCCGATGGGAGGTCGGGCTCGGCGCAAAGGGCATCGGAAACCGGATCGACTGGACCGGCGTGAAGGAGAAGACACTCACGCTGGCAAGTGTGGTAGGCGGAAATGGCAACTTCGCCAAGTCCGGGACTGTTGCAGCTCCGGATGTGCGAGTCATACTGCCCGTGGACTACCGGGGCAACGTCGCATACAACGCCAACCGTTGGTCGGCAGTCGGAGAAATAGGACACGGATTCGGTGGTGGCTCGTTCCACGGCGGCATGGAATGGCACGCGAATAGCCGTTTCGAGTTGCGGGGCGGGTCTCGCTATACGTTACAGAAATGGAATCCAACGTTTGGCGCCGGTCTTAACATCAGCCGGAAAGTTTCGTTCGATGTGGCTGCTTTCGGCACCAACGCGAATGTTGAGCGCAAGCATCAGATGGCCATCGCGGCGTCGATCCGCTTTAACCATTTCAAGGACAAAAATGAGCCGAAATCATAGGCGATAACTGTTCGGCCTCCCGGAAAAAATGCGGCAGAACCTGGGCAGCTCGCCCCGCAAGTAAACATAAAACGCATTTGTACTAAACCGCTATCGCGGTAGGGGCAGACCGAGGCGTTGGTCGCCTGGACTGAGAGGTCTTCGCAACCTGATACTGGATTAGTGAGTTTCCTTTCCAGCTGAGGCTCATTGCGAAACGATGGAGCCGCTGCTTACAGCAAATTCCATTTGTTCGCAAAGGAGCTTTCCATGACACCACTTCGAAGACGGCTCATCGAAGACATGATGGTGCGGAATTGCGCACCGGCGACTCAAGCCACCTACGTGCATCAGGTTTCCATGTTTGCACGCTACTTCGGTCGATCCCCAGAAATGCTCGGTCCTGAGGAGATTCGCTAGTACCAAGGTGTCGGCGACGACGGCGGCGCGTATCAAATGAGTGATTGTTGTTCCGGTTTTTTGGATTTGAGATGCAGGATTCGTCCGATTTCAAAATTTCTTATTGTCCCCGATTTGGGTTTCGGACGCTCGTCAAGAGCTGGCGCATGCGCCTATCCGCCATGACCTGAAAGATTCGCAGTTTGGCCTGCTGCCGCGCATCTAACAATGGATCAACGCGGCTTAGAAATTTTTCTTGATTCGATTGGAAATCCGCGTCGGCAGCATCGAAGTCGCGAATGGCGCGCTTGAGATCCTCGTCGGAACCGCCGCGCTGAATGGCTTGCCGAAGCTGATTGAGCGCCCGAATTCGGCGCTGGCTGACCTCAAATCGATCTTGCACGAACTGTTGCAGAAAGGGCAGGATCTTCGCGAACGTTTCACCGCTCACTTCGGCCTGTTGTTGAAATTCGCTGACGTAAAAACCAAGAACCGCGTCTTGCAATACCCGGCGGGCGGGCCGCTGCTGCGGCCTCTGTTGCGAAAACACCGGCGTCCCGGCGACCTGTAGTGCTATAAAGGCTGCGACAAGCTTCTTCATTACTTCTGCCGGGGTCCTTTCTGCGAAGCTTCCAAAACTTGACGGAGCTGTTGTTGTTCGTCGTCGCCGAGCTGAACCAACTCGTCAAACAGAGCCCTTTCGGGTCCAGCTTCGATTGTCGTCTCAGCGGCAGGTTCCAAAACAGGTGTTTCGAACGAATTCGAGGAGGGTACGACTTTGCCGCTGTTCCAGAGGACGGTCAGAACCGCCAGCCCGGCAACGAACAACAACGAGAGCGCCCATGCCGCGGCCGGGCGGATGGCCCAACCCGTCCATCGACGCACGGCAGTTTCGCGCTGAATGGATCGCGATAGCAATCGATCGCGAACCGAAGAACGGAACTCTTCCCAATCCGGCTCCGGAACCTCGTCGTCGATCGAGCTGACTTCAGTATGAAGCGACTCCAGCGACATCCACGCCGCACGACAGCGCGCGCACGCCTCCAGGTGGGAGCGGCGTTTGGCCGGAAGATGGTCAATACCCTCCGTTAATCTGATGAAATCCGTTGCCTTCAAATGTCCAAACATGAATGCCTATGCCCTTGGATCTTTCACGAACTTGCGAAGTTTTTCCAACGCAAAAAATACGCTGGCTTTTATCGTCGAAACGGATCGGCCGGAAATTTTTGCGATCTCCTCGTAGCTCAGCTGTTCGTTGACTCTCAGCTCGAGAATGGCCTTCTGTTTCGGCGGAAGCCGTTTGACGAGCCTGCGGAAACGTTGTCGCTGCTCTTGATGTTCCAGTTCAGCCTGGGCCGACGATTTGGTGCTGCTGGTGGACTCGGTGACTTGGACGAATTCCTGTGAATGTTTCTTAACGTGATTTAGACAGTGGTTGATCGCAATTCTGTACAGCCAGGTTTTCAAAGTCGACTCACGGCGGAACGTCGGCAGATGCTCGAATGCCTTGACGAAGACGTCCTGCGCCAGATCCATTGCGTCCTCACGATGTTCCACGAAGCGATAACAGACCCGGTAAATTTGACGCTCGTACCGGATCATGATTTCGTCGAAGGCGCTCGTATCCCCCGCAAAATACCGTTCGATAAGCTCAACGTCGGGATCCTGATTACGGGCGGCCATCGGCATTGAAGCTTCTAAGGTCCGTTCCATGTGCAATGTCCATTCCCCTCCTCTGCGAGGAGGGGAATGTGTTGTGCTCGACCATTCATCCATTCCATCTTGGACATCGTTGGCTCCACCTGGTTTAAAGAATTGTATATTAGGGACTATGGCGGTTTTCGAATCAACAAAGTGGAGTGTTCTGGGCCGCCTGAGGCTTCATCTCCGCCGGTACCGTGGCCGGATTGCCGCCGGTTTCAGCTGCGTTTTGCTGACGAACCTGTTTCTTCTTGCAACTCCGCGGGTCACCGGTTACGCAGTGGACAGCCTCAAAGACTCCCTTACGAGGGAAAAACTCGCCTATTACGCCCTAGTGGTCATTGGACTGGCCGTGTGTGAAGGCATTTTCCGCTTTTCGATGCGACGGCTCATTATCGGCGTTTCCCGCGATATCGAATACGAGCTGCGCAACGACTTGGTTCAGCACCTTGAAACCCTGCCGGCTTCGTTTTACCAGACGAATAAGACTGGCGACCTGATGTCGCGGGCGACGAACGATCTCAGCAACGTCCGAATGCTGCTGGGGCCTGGAATCATGTACACCGCCAACACGGTCGTGGTTACCGCATTTGCGGTTGTTCTGATGCTCAGAATCGATTGGCACCTGACGCTATTGGCCCTCTTACCGCTGCCGGTCGTGTCCGTCAGCGTTCGGCACTTTGGAAAGAAGATTCATGACTTGACGGAACAATCGCAGGCCAAGCTCGCGGATCTGAGCGCGCGAGTCCAGGAAAGTATGGCCGGCATCCGTGTGGTGAAGGCGTTTGTGCAGGAAGAATACGAGATTCGTGAGTTCGATCGCATGAATCAGTCTCTCGTTGCCAAGAATCGCGAGTTGATCCGCGCTCAGAGCGTCTTCTACCCCACCATGGAATTAATGATCGGCGTTGCGGTGGTTGTGGTTATCTGGTTCGGCGGCCGGCAGGTCGTTCAAGGAGCGATCTCGCTCGGAGACTTCGTCGCGTTTACGGTTTATCTGGGAAGGTTGACCTGGCCCATGATCGCGCTGGGCTGGGTCGTGAATCTACTGGAGAGGGGCCGCGCCTCGATGGAGCGGTTGAACTATATCTTCGACACGGTTCCCGAGGTAAGCGATGGTTCGCACGTCCTGCCGGAGTTTGAGGTTGAGGGATCGATCGAGTTTCGAAACTTGACCTTCGCCTATAACGGCACCCCGACGCTGAGGAATATCTCGCTGATGATACCGAAAGGCAAGACGGTCGCGATTGTTGGAGCCACGGGATCGGGAAAATCCACGCTCGTGCAGCTCATTCCCAGATTGCATAACGCTCCGCGAAAATCCTTATTCATCGATGGTGTTCCGATCGAGCAGATTCCCCTCGACACATTGCGGCGCGCAATCGGTTTTATTCCGCAGGACACGTTTCTTTTCGGCGAGACCATTCGCGAGAACATCGCCTTCGGAGTCGAATCTGCTACCGACGCGGACGTTCAGCGGGCGGCCGGGATTTCTCATATCGACGCCGATGTGCAGGGCTTTCCGAATAAGTATCAAACTGTCGTCGGTGAGCGCGGTATTACGCTGTCCGGAGGCCAGAAGCAGCGGACGGCAATTTCGCGAGCGGTTATCCGCGATCCGAAGATTTTGGTTCTGGATGATGCGTTGTCCAGTGTCGATACCTACACGGAAGAACAGATCCTTCACGAACTGAAGCAGGTCATGCGAAACCGCACATCGATTCTGATCAGCCACCGCGTGTCGACGGTCAAGGAAGCGGATGAAATCCTCGTTCTAGATAACGGTGAAATCGTGGAACGCGGCACTCATGTGGAGTTGTTAGCGCTCGACGGATATTACGCGGAACTCCACCGGCGCCAGTTGTTGGAAGAAGAACTGGAGGTGAGTTGATTCATGTATGGTGAAGCGTATTCCCCTCCTCGCAGAGGAGGGGAATTTTAGGAACCAATGCAGGAAGAAGAAGTCTTAGGAAAAGCGTACGACTCCAGGCTGATGCGGCGGCTCGTGGCGTATCTGCGCCCGTACAAGTCTTATGTAGCTCTGGCGCTGGCACTCATCTTATTGGAATCGTCATTGGAAGTCGCGTTCCCGTGGCTGACGAAGATCGCCATCGACCGGTACATTGCTGCTGCAAATATCGCCGGCCTTACGACTATTGCCGTCATTTATGTCCTGTTGCTTCTGATCCGGTTCGTCTGCGCTTCGGCCGAGACGTATGTGCTGCAGAACACCGGGCAGAAGATCATGTACGACATGCGCATGCAGGTGTTCCGGCATCTGCACACTTTAGCGCCATCGTTTTACGACAAAAATCCGGTGGGACGCCTGATCACGCGCGTGATCACCGACGTCGACGTCCTGAACGAACTGTTTTCAGCAGGCATCGTTTCGATCTTCGGCGACATCTTCACGTTATCCGGCATCATGGTAGCGATCCTGGTCCTCAACTGGGAATTGGGATTGGTGACGTTATCCGTTGTTCCGTTGATTTTCCTGACAACCGCCATCTTCCGCCGCAAGGCGCGCGATTCCTACCGGCGAGTGCGCATTGCGATCGCCAAGATCAATGCATTTCTTCAGGAGCACATCACGGGGATGTCTGTTGTGCAGCTTTACAACCGGGAGCGAAAAAGCGCGAGGAAGTTCGACGAGATCAACAACGAACATCTTCTTGCAAACCTGGACGGAATTTTGGCCTATTCCTGGTTCTATCCGGCGATCGAACTGCTCAGTTCGGTCGCAATCGCGTTGATCATCTGGTATGGCGGCGGAAAAGTTATCCAGGGCGCTCTCACGCTCGGAGCACTTGTGGCTTTTACTCAATACTCGAATCGGTTTTTCCAACCGATTGCGGACATGAGCGAGAAATACAACATTCTTCAGTCGGCGATGGCCAGTTCCGAGCGTTTGTTCAGACTGATCGACACTCCCGCGACCATTATCAATTCACCCCATGCGATCAAACCGGCCAGGCCGCCGAAAGGGGAAATCGAATTCCGGAACGTGTGGTTCGCCTACGAGGACGAAAATTGGGTATTGAAGGACGTCTCCTTTCACGTCCATCCCGGCGAGTCGGTTGCTATTGTCGGCCATACAGGTGCGGGAAAGACGACCACCACGAGCCTGCTCACGCGCTTTTACGACATTCAAAAAGGCGAGATTCTTCTCGACGGAGTGAATATCGCTCAGTTCGATCTCGAGTACCTGCGCTCATCGTTTGCCGTTGTTCTGCAGGATGTCTTTTTGTTCTCAGGAACTATAGAGTCCAACATCCGTCTGGGTTCTCCGATTCCTCGCGAAAAGGTTGTTGCCGCAGCCGAGGACGTCAATCTTGCACCCTTTCTGCGGGCGTTGCCTTTGGGCGTCGAGCACCCGGTGAACGAGCGTGGTACGACTTTCTCGGTCGGACAGCGCCAGTTGCTCGCATTTGCGCGCGCACTCGCGCACGATCCTCAAATTCTGATCCTGGACGAGGCCACGTCGAGTGTCGATACGGAAACCGAGCTTCAGATCCGGCAGGCGATCGATCGCCTGATGCGGGACCGCACTTCAATCATCATCGCGCATCGCCTGTCCACGATTCAGCGCTGCGATAAGATCATCGTTATGCACAAGGGACGCGTGCGGGAGAGCGGCACACATCAGCAGTTGCTTGCTCAGCGCGGCATTTATTACAAGTTGTATCAGTTGCAGTACAAGGATCAGGAAGTCGCCGTCCCGGGAGATTGACGGGTGGTTGGTATTCGAAATCAGGTTGCTGTTGTTACCGGCGCGGGACGAGGAATCGGCCGCGCCATCGCCATTGAGTTTGGACATCTCGGGGCGCAGGTGGTGCTGGCGGCCCGAAGCCGAACTGAACTTGACGCTACGGCACGCCTCATCGGCTCGTCCACAAGTGTGATCCCTACGGATGTTCGAAAGAAACAGGAGCTTGAAAGGCTTTTCGAGCAGGTGACGGCCGCAGTGGGCCCCGTCGACATCCTGGTCAATGCCGCGGGCGTTGGCATTTTCGGGCCGGTCGTCGATTTTAAAGATGAAGATTTCGAGACTCTCATCGAGACGAATTTGCGCTCGATCTTTTTTGCGTGCCGTTCCGTACTGCCTTCCATGATCGAACGCAAAACGGGACAGATCGTCAATATCGCCTCCATCGCCGGTAAGGTCGGTTCGGCCACCCGCGCTGTCTACTGCGCCTCAAAATTCGGCGTTGTCGGGTTCACCGAGTCCCTCGCCGAAGAGGTTCGAGAGCATGGAATACGCGTGTCCCTGATCTGTCCAGGTTCAACCGACACGCGTTTCTCTCCCACCGAGACCGCCGGCAAAGCACGCGACAGAATGCTGCGGCCCGAAGATATTGCCCATGCCGTGCGCGCAATTGTGACCCAGGAGCCGAACAGTTTTATCAGCGAAATCATCCTGCGTCCAACGCGGAAACCGTGAGCGAATACCGTGCTTTTCGTAATTACGTCAATAGACTGACATCTTCTTTCCGGATGAGGCTCGTTACGAAACCATAGAGCCGCTGATTCCAGCAAATTCCATCTCGCCAAGGAGCTTTCCGATGACACGACTTCGACAGCGCGTGATTGAGGAAATGACGGTGCGGAATCTCGCGCCGGTCACTCAAGAAATTTTCCTGGAGAGCGTCGCCCACATTAAACCCCGCACGATGGATTTCGGGAAAATCGCAACATACTGGGTTGACAAAAACACAAAGGAATGAAAGGTTTTCTCATAGCAACAGTTACACGGATGTGGATATGAGGCGCTTTCGGATTTCACTCCTGTTCTTCGCCAGTGTGTCAGGAACACGTAAGACAGAGCGGAGCGGTTCATGTCCACCTGACGCAGACTCTTCCCGTCGACCAAGCCTTCTATGACCGCCTCTCGCGTAGCGGCTGGGCCTCAAAAATTTTCCCGACCGAACGCAGGAATTAACTAGCGGCGGAAAGTGGAGGTCTTGTCGTCATGGCCATGTTCTTCTGCAAGGTTTGCAACAAAGAAACCAAGTTTCTGCCTATCCATCTTGCGCTCAAGATCGTAGGGGTCAGTAGGTCAACCGTGTACTAGAGGTCGCCAAGTGAGAGCCTGTGGGGCTGGCCGCCATCAGGTTGTTGTGCGAGCCATATCTCTCCGGTAATCCGGAATGGCCTGCATGAGATGGTCCACGCCGAAAGTCCTGAGTCAGAAGTTCAGTAAAGGCCGCGGATCTCCGTATCTGCGAAATCCGTGTAATCCGCGGCTAATTCCGATTCAAGTGACATGGAATTTTTAACCGATGCGACAGGAAAAATTCATAATATATGAACAACCAAAAAATATAAAAGGACAGGGTGCAAACGAAGAGTGACTCTCATTCTTTTCGCTCGACGCAATTAGTGTTTGCTTAGGGGGGATCCGGGCTTTCCCAATCCGGGCAAGCGCGAAGGAGTCGGCGCAAAGGAGTCGTCCATGACCTCGCGGTCGCAACCAATCATGAAATAGCCGATGGACGGCTCTTCTACAATCGCAGGCTATTTTCGACGGAGAGAAGCGAATGTACGAACGAATAGCTGTAAAAACGTTGGCGCTCGGCGTAGTGCTCCTGCTAGCGGCAGTCTCGGTCATGGCGCAAGACAACGCGACTAACCTGAGACGAATCTCTGCAGAGTTTCAAAATAACCAGACCGTCGGTGGGTCCGGCGAGATATCCACAAATGCTGTCGCATCCGCTGGGGGCGTGGGTGGAACTCCGGTCTACACCAAAACATTCACCATTCCCAACGACATCGACGTCCTCTACGTGACGTTTTCGGCCCAAGGTGATGTGCACAACGGATCGGCACTCCTGATGAACGCCACGGTTAACGGAAACCTGATTCAGCCGCTAGCGGGACAGACCGCTGCCGGCGGCGGAGGCCCCCACGTACAGACCGGTTGGTACACTCTCCTTATTCTCCCTACCGATGGTACTGGCGGACCAAACAACTGCAACGACGGTTTAGGAGGGACAGCGGACTGCCATGACAACGCGATCTACTTCTCCGGCTGCATTGCCATAGGACACCACGATCCCACTGACCCGCTCACGGTTCAGATTAAGTTGGCCAACTTGCCGGGCGGAGATGGCAATGTCTCCTTCTACGAGCTCAACCATATACATCGACGGGCAAAAGGACACAACAGGCAACCTCTGCAAGGGAGCGAGCACGCAGCCGCACTAAGCTGGCGTCTTCCCTGAAGCGGCGTGAGCCATAGGGTGGCCGCCAAGCGCTTTTACCGACACGCGTTCTGCGGTCAACCTATGGCTCTGAATCACCCGTGGCAGTCACCGTTTCAGATATCTTCCGTGGCGTTTTCAGATAAAAACGATACTTCGCATGACGCCACCGCACTGGTCGCATTGTAAAACATCGATTGCGAATACACGTTAGATCATCCGAAGGCGCTAATGCCCTTCTGCACTCGTAATTTCGGCAATGCCATCCTCTTCCAAGCCGAACCAGGCGCGCTAAGCCGTCGCTGGAGCCGATCGCTCGAAGCGCGGCGGTTCAGTGGCAAAGCGTTAGCGTATTGCTCAGGCGGAAAACCCTCGGATAGGATTCTGTTCAATAGGTTCGTTTTGCGGAAGCCGTTCGGGTTCAACTGGAGTTAACGCTTAGCGGAAATTGGACTCAATAATTACCAGGTTGGGGGGCGAATACGCCTGCCTTTCATCAGCGAGATCATTCAAGGGGAGGAAATTTCAATGACGGGAATCGATAAACGTAAACCATTGGCGGAACGAAAAACGAAAAACATCGGCCGCCTGACGCTGCTTGCATTTTTACTTCTGGCAGTCTGGGTTCCGGCTCTGTTTGGGCAAACCGCCGCAACGGGAGCGCTTACTGGAACCGTGACGGATGCTCAGGGAGCTGTTATTGGAGGTGCAACCGTCACAGCCACGAACACCGATACGAACCAGGCTCGAAGAACAACCACCAATGAGAACGGAACGTACAGATTCAACCTGCTGCCGCCGGGCACCTACCGCATCAAGTTTGAGGCGTCGGGTTTCCAGACGGTGGAAGTTCCTTCCATCGCCGTAAACGTCACCGAAACTCCCGTACTGGACCGCCGCCTGGACGTTGCCGCACCGGTCCAACAGGAAGTTACAGTACAGGCCGCGGCCGAAGCCATTCAGACAACGGATTCGACGCTGGGCACAGTGATTGCGGCACGAACCGTGACGGACCTTCCGCTCACTACACGAAATTACATCAACCTGTTGGGTCTCGCCGCCGGGGCCAATGCCGACGTGGCAAACGCGGGCGCAGGCGCGAAAGGCTCGCAAAACATCGCCACCAATGGCGCCAGCCCGAATTCGAATAACTACCAGATGGATGGCGTTCCGATTAACAGTTTCTCTGGAATCGGAAATCTCGCTGAAGCTGTAGGTTCGAGCCGAGGAGGCATCGCGATTCCCAATCCGGATGCACTTCAGGAATTCAAAATCCAGACCTCGACTTATGACGCCAGCTATGGTCGCAATGTTGGCGCCAATGTAAACGTCGTCACAAAGTCCGGCGGCAATGTTTTCCACGGCAGTGCGTGGGAGTTCCTGCGCAACACCGCTCTAAACGCAAATGACTGGTTTCTAAACAGCGCTGGTCTGCCGAAAACCCGCATGGACCAGCACCAGTTCGGCGGAACTGTAGGTGGTCCGGTGAAAAAGGACAAGGTCTTCTTCTTCACCTCTTATCAGGGAACTCGTACCAAGAATGGCCTCGGCACCGCGCAAAACGCGGCCACCACGAATCCATCTCTGCCGGTGATGGGAACAACGGGCTTCAATGCGGATGCCAGCCGCGGCAAGTGTCCTCTTTCAGCAACCAGCGTCGCGCAGTGCGATGCGGCCGCGCAGGCTTTTGCCGCGGCGCTCGCAGCACCGAATCAGTACGGAGGAAAGGCGGGTGTGTTTCCCGGATCCGCAACGATTACACCGGCCACGGGAGCGAACATTCATCCTGTGGCGCTCCGGCTGCTTCAGTTGGCCGCGCCAAACCCCGCTCAAAGCCGGAGCGCGTACTTGATTCCCGGAGCGGTGCTCTCGCAGTCGCCGAATCCCATCGGCTTGAACGGTCCGCTGCCCGTCCAGACGCCATACAGTATTCCGACGATCTATCATGAGGATCAGGTCACGGCCAACGGCGACTACTTGTTGAGCAACCAGCACACGCTATCGGCGAGATATTTTTATTCCTTTTCCCCGTCGGACCAGTTCCTGGCGTCGCAAGGAGGCCCGCTTGCGGTGCCTGGCTTCATCGGAAGATCCGAGTACACATATCACACGGCGGTGCTGAAGCTGACCACGTTGATGACAAACAGCCTCGTCAATGAAGCCCGCGGTTCTTTTCAAAATATTGTAAATAACCAGGCCAACCAGGGACGCTATACAAACTCCGACGTGGGCATTATCCCGCCGGATCCCCAAGCCGTGGATCGCCTGATGGCTTTGAACATTGCGGGACTATTTACAGGGACGCACAACTTCAACCTCACGCGTAACACTACCCATCAATATCAGCTTGCCGACCAGATCTCGTTGTCGCGCGGAAAGCAGACGATTCGTGCCGGCTTCGAGTACGGCCCTTATATCTGGGATTGGAATTTTCCAGGCCTGAATGTAGGAAGCATGACTTTCAATAGCTTCACGGATTTTCTTCTGGGCGGATCGGCCAACCTGGCCAGCACCGGCGCCGGTATCGTACGGCGCAACATTCCGGGGTCCAGCACCGATCACTGGAACGCGCGGGATTGGAGCAGCTTTGTTCAGGACGACTTCAAGGTCAGCCAGCGGCTGACGATGAACCTCGGGCTGCGGTGGGAATATTTCACGCCAATTTGGGAGGACAACGGAAGGCGGCCCAACGTGTGGCAGAGTCTAATACAGAGTGCCGCTTTCCCTGTGGTCACTGCTCCATGCGCCGGTTTTCCGGCGCCTTGTCCCGGCAGCACGCTCGTTGGGTTTGTGGTGCCGTCCAATTTCGACGCCAGGACTCAATCATTAACGGTCGATGTTCCCGCCGGCGTTACCGTGGCGAACAACAATTACGCTTTGCAGTTTCCTCCAAGCAAAGCCAACTTCTCTCCGAGAGTCGGCTTTGCGTGGCAACCATTAAAGAGCGGCCGGCTGGTACTCCGCGGCGGGGCTGGAGTTTTCCGCGAACGCAAGTCCGGTGAGTTCTACGTGCACAGCGCGGATCAATCCAGTCCCATGCATGCGCAGATCGGACGAGCCAATCCCGCAATACCACTGGAAGCCAGTATCGCTGATCCCTACGCCGGCACGCCGCAAGCGAACTGGGTTCGGCGCTGGGTTTGCCCCACGTGCAATGGGATAACGCAGCCGCTCAGTTCGAATATCTCGCAGATGCCGTTGGGTGTGGGCTCAGAGCTACCCGTACCAACCGTCTATCAGTGGAATCTGAACACGCAATATGAATTCATAGAACGCTGGGTTCTGGAACTCGGCTACGTCGGCTCGCGAGGACTGCATCAAGTCGGCGCGCCCGGTGCCAACGCCGGCGGCACGACGGGCGCTGCGCCCAGCAACGTGGCGTCGCTTGCCAGTCCGGACCGGCCGCTGAACTGTGGCCTGGGTGCGTGCATCACCAGCAACAGCGCCGCTAACCTGCCGTTGCGGGTTCCCATGCTCGGTTTTATTGCGAACAATCCTGCCTTTGAAGGAAACGATGCCGACTATAAGTTCAACAGCCTGCAAGCAACCGTACGGAAGCAGTTCTCACAAGGCCTGACGTTCCAGGGCGCTTATACGTTCAGCCGCGCTTTCGTCACGGACTGGGTAGGCGTGAACCAGGTTTATCCGATCGCCAAGCTCTACGGGCCAAATCCCAGTTATCATCCGCATCGCTTCGCGCTGAGCTATAGCTGGGATCTGCCGTTGAGAAACCGTACCGGAATTTCGGGCAAGTTCATTAGCGGTTGGAATGTTTCCGGCGTGACGATCATCCAGGACGGCAGGCCGCTAACCATCATGGATACTCGAGCGGGGACAATCGTTGGCGGCGTTGGCACCCGAACAGCTCAATTCGCGCCGGCAAAGGGCCGCGAGGATGTCGCCACAGCCGGCAGTATTCAGCAGCGTATTGGTGCCTACTTCAATGCCTCTGCATTTGAGGCCCCGCCGTCAGCGGCGGCCACTTGTGTCATTGCCGGACTGCCGGCGGCTGCATGTATCAACGGCACGGGATTCGGCAACTCCGGTCAGGGGATTATTCTGGGCCCCGGCCAGAACAACTGGGATATTAGTTTAGCGAAGCTCTTTCGAGTCGGTGGGCTGCGGGAGGATGCTTCGCTGCAGTTCCGCTCAGAGTTCTACAACGCATTCAATCATCCGCAGTTTTCCGTTCCAGCGGGGTTGAACCTGGCTCAGTCCGCAAATTTCGGCAGGATCACTTCCACGTCGGTCAATCCGCGGTTGATTCAACTCGCGCTGAAGTATCAATTTTGAGGCCAGGTGCGAGCGGTCCTGTTTGAAGAATCTGCTGGATCACTATCTGAACGCGGTTATGATGGCAATTGGCCGATTCCGCCTTTACTGCCGGGGATGAATGTTCGATGACCTACCGGAGCCGCCATCTCATGAAGCTTTTGATCCTAAGTTTGGAATCCGCTCCGGCCGTATTTGCCGAGCAGTCGGCGGCGCAACGCTCGGGAAGTTCTTACAAGCCGGGAAGGCTTTGGGATAACAAGACTCCCGATTTCCGGGGGATTTGGCAAGTGCGGGATACGGCCTATGTCAACATCGAAGGACACTCGGGCGGGAAGGGAATTGCGCCGGCAAAGAGCATCATCGTCGACCCGCCTAACGGAAAGATTCCGTACACCGCCGAAGCGCTGGCGAAACGCCAGGAGAATTATAAAAGCCGGATGACGGCGGACCCATCCATCAAGTGTTACCAGTCAGGTGTTCCGCGCGCCACGTATGCGGCTACTCCGCTACAGATTATCCAGAGTCCTGGAAATTTCGTCATCGTATACCAGGAGAATCACGCCTTCCGTTACTTTTATCCTGAGCCCCGCCCGCACTTCCGGGGAGCGGATTGGTGGATGGGCGATACGCGCTACCACTGGGAAGGCGATACGTTGGTGACTAACGTGTCTGCCCTGACGGATAAGCTTTGGCTCGATCAGGCGGGTAATTACTTCAGCTTGGACGTGAATGTTCACGAGCGCTACACCATGACGGGCCCGGATACTTTGCAGTATGAAGCGACAATCGAAGACGCGAAAGTGTACACGCGGCCGTGGACAATCCGGACGGTCCTCCACCGCTTGAAGGACGCCGGCGCCAGACTGATTGAGGACGAATGTCTGGAAGACGAGAACGGCATCCATCGGCACATCTCGCCGTACGATCCGAAGAACTTGCTGAAAAATGATTACCGCCGGTGGAGGATTGCCGATGCGGTTTCGAAAAATAAAAAGTAATAAGAGGAGGCTTTGCTTGAGGAAGACCACGCTTCTCATGCTGATCACCATCTTGGGTGTTCCCGCGAGCGAATTGCCGGCCCTGGCGCACCATTCGTTCGCCGCTGTATTCGATATGCAAGGCGCTCCTGTCAAGGTCACAGGTACGGTCACCCGGTTCGACTTCGTCAATCCTCACGGTTTTGTGTACCTGGACGTAAAAGACGATACGGGAAATGTGACGAAGTGGAAGTTTGAAGTGACGAATCCCAACGCGCTCCTGCGCCTGGGGTGGACCAAGGAGACACTGAAGGCGGGCGATGTCGTCACCGTCGAGGGACCTCGCGCCAAGGATGGAACGAACTTCGGCATGGGCAGAACCTGGACACTTCCGGATGGACGCCAAGTGTTTGGGAATAACCCGGACGCTGTTCGATGAGGCAGGAGGAGCTTTGCACAGAAAGTCGAACTCAGGCTGCGAAGAGGGGAATGCCTCAGTGTGGGGGTATGGGAATGAGTTTTCGCCTGAGTCGCAACCTGCTTCTCCGGAGCGCCGTCAGCTTGGTCGTAGCGCTCTCGCTTGCTCGAGGACAAAGTGGGCGCTCAGATATCCCGCGTCTGCCTGATGGCCGTCCTGATTTCCAGGGAACCTGGTTCAAGGTGGGAGGCTTTGGCCTGACCGGTGCCATTATCCCTACCGAGGCACGCGGGGGCGGGGCACGAGGAGCCGCCGGTGGAGGCGGCGGCGGTGCTCGGGGCGCTGCTTCAACGAATGAGTTTTTTCTGCGCGGTGTTCGGATCCCCTACTTGCCCGAGGCGATACTTGAAAAGAGATGGCGCCAGATGAACCAGTACATGGACGGTGAGCCACGCTGCCATCTGGCCGGCGTGCCGCGAGCCGCCGAACAGCCGCCATATCCTCACGCCATCATCCAGGATGAGAACTATCTCACTATCCTTTATGAATACGTACACGAGCCTCGAATCATCCCGCTGGACAACAGTTCCCATCCGCGA